>Ga0182749_1000170_pt1 | contig 72665 bp, 53 predicted proteins | sample eDN3rd37CKraftMG_FD_128875 | JGI IMG/M metagenome (GOLD analysis project Ga0182749, IMG submission 128875) | Enriched Miracle-Growth compost microbial communities from Emeryville, California, USA - eDNA 3rd pass 37_C Kraft MG (version 2) (version 2) ...
CGCCGACGTGTCGACACTCGCGTTACGCACTGCGCTCGTTGCCTTGGGCCTCTTTGCGCCGCTCGCGTCGGCCGAGACGTATTACGTCGCCGCCTCGGGCGACGACGGCAATCCCGGCACGCTGTCCGAGCCGTGGCGGACGCTGCAGCACGCGGCCGACACGATAGGGCCCGGCGACACGGTGGAGGTGCGCGGCGGGAACTACGCCGGCATGTATCTCGACACCTCGGGCACCGCCGCGCAGCCGATCGTGTTCGAGGCGTACCAGAACGAGACGCCGTCGATCGTCGCCGACAACGCGATCACGCCGGACGGCATCAACCTCGAAGGCGCCTCGTGGGTCACGGTGCAGGGCTTCACCGTGAACGGCCGCTCGCGCGCCGGCATCCGCGCCGTGACCTGCGAGCACGTGACGATCCGCGGCAACGTCATGGACCGGAACGACGTCTGGGGCGTCCTGACGGGTTTCTGCGACGATCTCCTGATCGAGAACAACATCGCCTCGCGCAGCGGCGAGCAGCACGGCATCTACGTCAGCAACAGCGGCGACCGGCCGGTGATACGCGGCAATCTCATCTGGGGCAACCGTGCGAACGGCATTCACATGAACGGCGACGTCTCGCAGGGCGGCGACGGCATCATCAGCGGCGCGATCGTCGAAGCGAACGTCATCTACGGCAACGGCGCCGGCGGCGGCTCCGGCATCAACTGCGACGGCGTGCAGGATTCGCTGATCCGCAACAACCTGATCTACGACCAGCACGCCAGCGGCATCTCGCTGTACCAGATCGACGGCGGCGGGCCGTCGAGCGGCAACCGCGTGCTCAACAACACCGTGCTGATCGCGTCCAATGGCCGCTGGGCGCTCAACATCCAGGATGGCGCCGTGAACACCACCGCGCGCAACAACATCCTGCTCAACGCGCACCCGTTCCGCGGCAGCATTGACATCAGCTTCGATTCGCTGCCGGGCTTCACCGACGACCACAACGCCGTCATGGACCGCTTCACCAGCGACGGCGGCGACTCGATCCTGACGCTGGTCGAGTGGCAGCAGGAGACCGGGCTGGACGCGCACTCGTTCGTGGCGACTCAGGCGGCGCTGTTCGTCGATGCAGGCAGTGACGATTTCCACCTCTCGCCGACGAGCCCCGCGCTCGACGCGGGCGAGACACGCGCCGACGTTCCGACCGACATCGCCGGTGTCGCGCGTCCGCAGGGCGCGGGCTTCGACATCGGCGCGTACGAGCGGCCGGTCGCGCTCGGCGACGAGATCTTCGCGGACGGATTCGACGCCTGATCGTCGTCCCGGCTTTCGCGCGGACGGCGGAATCGGTATATCTGCGCCTTCCGCCGCGCCGAGACCGCCGTGACGCCGACATCCGACCCCGCCGCGCGACCGCTGACGCGCAGCGACGCCAGAACCCTCGTCCTCGCCGCCCTCGGCGGCGCGCTCGAGTACTACGACTTCATCATCTTCGTGTTCTTCACGTCGGTGATCGGCCAGCTGTTCTTTCCGCCGGACACGCCCGACTGGCTGCGCCAGGTGCAGACGTTCGGCTTGTTCGCGGCGGGTTATCTCGCGCGACCGCTTGGCGGCATCGTGATGGCGCACTTCGGCGACCGCAGCGGACGCAAGCGCATGTTCACGCTGTCCGTATTCCTGATGGCGATTCCGACGCTGCTGATCGGCCTTCTGCCCACTTACGCGACGCTCGGCTACGCCGCGCCGCTCGCACTGCTGGTGCTGCGCATCCTGCAGGGCGCGGCGGTCGGCGGCGAGGTACCCGGCGCGTGGACGTTCGTCTCCGAGCACGTGCCCGAGCGCCGCGTCGGCTTCGCCTGCGGCACGCTGACGTCGGGGCTGACGATCGGCATTCTGATCGGCTCGCTGATCGCGACCTGGGTCAACCGCACGTGGAATGCCGACGAGGTGCAGGCTTTCGCCTGGCGCGTTCCGTTCCTCATTGGCGGCGTGTTCGGCTTCCTCGCCGTATTCCTGCGCCGCCTGCTCGCCGAGACGCCGGTGTTCGAGGAGATGCGCCGCCGGCAGGCGCTGGTGCAGGGACTGCCCCTCCGCGTCGTGCTGGCCGGCCACGGCCGCGCGGTTTTCATGTCGATGCTGCTGACCTGGGTGCTGACCGCCGCGATCGTCGTCGTGATCCTGATGACGCCGAGTCTGATCCAGACGCTGTTCGGCGTCGCCGCCGCCGATACGCTGGCCGCCAACAGCGGCGCGACGCTGGGGCTTGCGATCGGCTGCGTCGTGTTCGGGCTTGTCGCGGACCGGTTCGGCGCCGAGCGCACGCTGATGCTCGGCTGCGCGGCGTTGCTGGCGACGACCTATGCGCTTTATCTCGGCGTCGGCCGCAACGCGGCCTGGCTCGGTGGCCTCTATGCCGTGGCCGGGTTCTGTGTCGGCGTCGTCGGGGTGGTTCCCACCGTGCTGGTGCGCGCGTTTCCGCCCGCCGTGCGGTTTTCGGGCATCTCCTTCGCATACAACGTGGCTTACGCGATCTTCGGCGGGCTGACACCGCTGTTCGTCACGCTGCTCATGAAGAACCAGCCGCTGGCGCCGGCGCACTATGTCGCGGCGCTCTGCCTGCTCGGCGTCGCCACGGCGGCCTGGAACGGCCGGCGCGTGGCGGCCGATGCTCCGGCCGCCGCCTGACCCGGGCGCACCGCGGGATTCACCGAATCGAATGCGCCGGAACCCGTAACGACGCGGGACAATGAGAGACGAGCCGCCGGAATGCGGAATGCGGTACCTTCAAGCATCGCGCCGCCCGGGACGGCCGCGCGACACCATCCGCACCTTGGGGGATAACCGATGACGTGTTCCGCAGTTCGCTTCAAGCCGCTCACGCGCCGGATGGCGGCGCTGCTCGTGCTGCCGACCGCTGCCGCGCTCGCCGGCGTGCCGCAGGACGATCTGATCTTCACGAACGGATTCGATCCGGCCGAGCCATCGATCAGCACCTATGACGACCTCACCGAAGGCTTCCTCGGCGAAACCTACGCCTACAACGGCGTGGATTACCACGACGTCAACGGCATCGGCGGGGTGTTCCCGGACGGCAGCACGTTCACGCCCGAGGACGTCGGCAACCAGCTCATCGTCGAGAACTCGACCGTGTTCTACGCCGATTTCCCGGATTTCGGCAGCCCGCCGAACACGCTGACGTTCGGCACGTCGTTCGTGCCCGGCGACAACCTGACGATTGGCGCGCTCGTCCGCGTGACGATGGATCTCGACGCGCCGGCGAGCGAGGCTTCGGTCGATCTCGCCTTCTACGAGAACGGGCCGTGGGGCGGCATCGTCATTCATCTCGACGCGCTCGACGGCGACACCGTCGTCGCGAGCGACGAGCTCACGATCGCCGACGGCGGCGACCGCGACAATCCAACCACCGCGACGTTCACCGTCAGCGCGCCCTCGTTCACGAGCCTCCAGCTCTACTCGACATACGAGGGCCAGCCGTCGGCCCCGCGCATTATGATCGACGATCTGGCGCTGACGCCTGCCGCGTCCGCGCCGCGCTAGTCCTGACAACAACCTCGCGCCGCCCCGGCCGCGGCGCGAGGTCATTTCCGCGCGGGCGTGCGCACCATCGTCTCGAGCAGGTGCTCGATGGCGGCCTGCGGATCGGTGCAGCGCCCCGCGTGTACCGGCGAGGTCTGGATGATCGTGCTGCGCGGTGCGGTGAGCCAGTCGAAGCGCTCCCGCCGTGACAGCCTGCCGATCGGACCGGCCGCCTCGCCGCCGGCGCAGATCGCCGGAATCGTCGCGAGATGCCGGCGCACCGCGGCGAGATCGACGCCCGGATCGAGCGCGAGGAGGCGCGACTCGTCCAGCTCGATGCGCGCTTCGAGCAGCGATGCGTCCTGGCACGAGACGATGACGCCGGCATTGACGAACTCGGCGCGCTCGACGCGCGGAACGACGCGGATCACCGCGTAGTCATAGGTCACGTGCGCGGGCACGAATCGCCTCCTCGACGAATGCGCGCGGCGGAGCGAGCCGCCGCTTGAGCCAGGTTGCGTACGCGTCGCGGTGCGCGCGATGGTCGGCGAACGGCGCGTCGCCGACGAGCCACGTCGCCGGAATCGCGTCGGTGATACCGTCGATCGTGTGCTCGTCGAGCCGCGCCGCGAGCGCGGCATCGACTTCGGCCAGCCGCTCCGCACGCGGCAGCAGCACGTGATCGCGGATCAGCGTGAACGGCGCAGTGCTGCGCGCGAGATAGGCGTCCCATGCGTGATGGAAATACAGCGCGGCGCCGTGATCGATCAGCCACGGGCGGTGATGCCAGACGAGAAGATTGGCGTTGCGCGGCGTGCGGTCGACGTTCGTCACGAGCGCATCGAACCATACGATCGAAGAGGCGAGCTCCGCGTCAATCGTCTCGACGACCGGATCGAACATGACCGCGCCTGGCAGGAAGTCGAGCGCGAGGTTCAGGCCGGCGCTCGCCTCGATGAGGTCCTGGATCTCGGGATCGGGCTCGGTGCGCGCGAGCTCGGCGCCGAGCTCGGCGAAGACGATCTCCGGAACCGGCAGGCCGAGCGCACGCGCGATCTCGCCGGCGACCAGCTCGGCGATCAGCGCCTTCGACCCCTGGCCCGCGCCGCGGAACTTCAGCACGTACAAGCCATCGTCGTCCGCTTCGACGACGGCGGGCAGCGAGCCGCCTTCGCGCAGCGGCGTCACGTAACGCGTGACAGTGACGGTTCTCAAGGAGCGGTGCCGTGCTTCGTCGTTCCGGCGAAAGCCGTAACCCATTTTGCTTGATGCCCCCGGAAGAGCAAATGGATGCCGGCCTTCGCCGGAATGAGGGGCGTGCGCGTGCGGCCTCGAAACGTGACGCATAATGCGCCGATGGCAGAACCCCGTTACGACGCAATTCTGATCGGCGCAGGCCACAACGGCCTCGTCTGCGCGACCTATCTTGCGAAGGCCGGCCTCAAGGTGCTCGTGCTCGAGCGCCGCGGCGTGGTCGGCGGCGCAGCCGTGACCGAGGAATTCCATCCCGGCTTCCGCAATTCGGTGGCGGCGTACACCGTGTCGCTGCTGCAGCCGAAAGTCATCCGCGACCTCGACCTCGCAGCACACGGCCTTCGCATCGTCCAGCGCAGGCTCAACAACTTCCTGCCGCTGCCGGACGGGCGCTATCTCGCGACCGGCGCCGGGCGCACGGCGGCCGAAGTCGCGAAATTCTCATGCCACGACGCTGAGCGCCTGCCCGAATACGAGCGCCGCCTCGATGCGATCGCCGACGTGCTGCGCGCGCTCGCGCTGGAGCCGCCGCCGAACGTCACCGATTCGGGCTGGCTGGCGGCGCTGCCGGAGCTGCTGCGCGCCGGCCGGCTCGGCCGGCGGCTCGCGTCGATCGATGCATCGCTGCGCACGGACCTGCTCGATCTCTTCGCGATCTCAGCGGCCGAATATCTCGACCGCTTCTTCGAGAGCGAGCCGATCAAGGCCGTGCTCGGCTTCGACGGCATCGTCGGCAACTACGCGAGCCCGTACACGCCGGGCTCGGCCTACGTGCTGCTGCATCACGTGTTCGGCGAGGTCAACGGCGTCAAGGGTGCCTGGGGCCATGCGATCGGCGGCATGGGCGCGATCACGCAGGCCATGGCGAACGCGGCGAAGGCGGCCGGCGTCGAGATCCGTACCGGCGAAGGCGTGCGCGAGGTCGTCGTCGACGAGGGCCGCGCGGTCGGCGTCGTCAGCGAGAAAAGCGACATCATCGGCGCGCGTGCCGTCGTGGCCAACGTCAATCCGAAGCTGCTTTACGAGCGGCTGATCACGCCTGCGGTGCTGCCGCCTGCGGTGCGCGAGCGCATGGCGAACTGGCGCTGCGGCTCTGGCACCTTCCGCATGAACGTCGCGCTGTCGGAGCTGCCGCGCTTCACCGCGCTGCCCGAGCCCGGCGATCATCTCACCGCCGGCATCATCATGGCGCCGAGCCTCGACTACATGGACCGCGCCTACCTCGACGCGCGCAGCCACGGTTGGTCGCGCGAGCCGATCGTCGAGATGCTGATTCCCTCGACGCTCGACGATTCGCTGGCTCCGGCGGGGCAGCACGTCGCCAGCCTGTTCTGCCAGCACGTCGCGCCGGAGCTGCCGGACGGAACATCCTGGGACGATCATCGCGAGGAAGTCGCCGATCTCATGATCGAGACGGTCGATCGCTTCGCTCCGGGATTCAAGGCCTCCGTGCTCGGCCGGCAGATCAAGAGCCCGCTCGACCTGGAGCGCGATTTCGGCCTGATCGGCGGCGACATCTTCCACGGCGCGCTGACGCTGAACCAGCTCTTCAGCGCGCGTCCGATGCTCGGCTATGCGAACTATCGCGGCGCGCTGCCGGGACTCTACCTCTGCGGTGCCGGCACGCACCCGGGCGGCGGCGTCACCGGCGCGCCGGGGCACAATGCGGCGAGGGTCATCGTGTCGGACTTGAAACACCGTCGCGCGTAATCCGGACCCTTGGCTTGTGCGGCAGGCAGGCTGAAGGGCACAGGGTGGCCTTGGCCCACCGAACGTATCGGCACACGGAACGCGCGCGATCGAGCGTACGACCGCAAAGGTGGGCCAAGGGCAGCCCTATGCGTTCACCGCCGATCGAGATTCGCGCGCCGCGCCGAGACTTCCGCGAGTGCGGACCAGTCGAGGTCGCCGTCGTCGTGCGCCAGCGCGTCGAGAAACGCATCGCGCAGCAGGCTCGCGATCGGCATCGGCACGGCGGCATCGGACGAGGCCGCTAGCGTGAGACCGGCATCCTTGTAACCAAGCTTCATGCCGAAACCCGGCGGCGAGTAGCGCTGTTCGGCGATCAGCCCGCCGTAGGTCTTGTACACCGGCGCCGCGAACAGCGTGTTCGTCATCACGTCGAGAAACTCGCGCGCGGAGACGCCGTGCGCACGCGTGAGCGCGGTCGCCTCGGCCATCGTCTCGATCGCCGACGCGATCATGAAATTGCCCGCGATCTTCACCGCATTCGCGCGCTCGGGCGCCTCGCCGAGCGGCCACACGCTCTGGCCGATCGCTTCCAGCAGCGGCCGCACGCGCGCGACTGCATCCGCGTCGCCCGCCGCGAGCACGTGCAGCTTGCCGGCCGCGGCCGCGTCGGGACGGCCGAACACGGGTGCCGCGACGTAAGACACGCCGCGCTCGCGATGGCGCGCGGCGAGCTCCTTCGCGAAGGCGACCGAGATCGTCGCGTGATTGACGTGGACGCTGTTCGCCGGCATCGCGTCGAGCGCACCGCCCTCGATCAGCACGGCGCGGAGCGCGCCGTCGTCGGCGAGCATGCTGTGCACGACTTCATTGCGCGCGGCAGCGGCGGCGGAATCCGCGGCGCGCGCACCTGCGGCGACCAGCGCATCCACGGCGTCGCGCGAGCGGTTCCAGACCGTCACGGTGTGACCCGCCGCGACGAGGCGCGCGGCCATGCCCTTGCCCATCGCGCCGAGCCCGATGAAACCGATGTTCATGTCGAAGTTCCTGCGTCAGTGTGTCGAGCCGTGTTCAATCGGGCCGCGCCGGCGACGGTTCAAGAGTCTTCGCTCAGGCCTGCGTCGCCTTCTGCGCGAGCAGGTTGCGCAGCTCGGTCTTTTCGGCATCGGCGAGCCCGGCCGAGCCCTGCTTGGCCAGCAGGTCGTCGATCCTCTGCTGCACGGTCTGCCGGTCGAGCTGGCGCAGCGCGTCGAGAAATTCCGCGCGTGCTTCGTCGGCCCCGCCCGGAAATTCCATGACCGCGAGCTTCTGCAGCGCGCGCGCCTCCTCGCGCTCGGCGAAGTGCTCGAGCAGCGCGCCGGTCGTGATGTCGGGCCGGTCGCGGCAGAGCGCGATCAGCTCGACCAGAAGCGGAATGCCTGGCTGGCGAAGCTCGGCGAAGGTCCACGGCGGCTCCAGCACCGATGCGAGCGAAGGCGTCTGCACCAGCAGCGCGACGGCCGAGCGCACCAGCGAGCGATTCTGCGGGCGCGTGACGGGTTTGCGCGATGCGCCGTCGGCGGGCGGCGCGACCTGCACGTGCACGCCCGTCAGCCGGTCAAGCTCGGCCAGCATGAGGTCGCGGAACGCGCCGTCCGGAATCTGCGCCAGCATCGGCCGCGCGCGCTCGGCGAGCCGCGCCTTGCCGTCGAGGCTCGCGAGGTTCGCGTCCCTGCCGATCTCGGCGAAGAAGAATTCGCTGAGCGGCGTCGCGTTCCTGAGGCGCTCCTCGAATCCGGCGGCGCCCTCCTTGCGGACGAGCGTGTCCGGATCCTCGCCTTCCGGCAAAAACAGGAACATCGCCTGGCGGCCGTCGCGCATGCGCGGCAGCACCGATTCGACCGCGCGCCACGCAGCCTGGCGGCCGGCGCGGTCGCCGTCGAAGCAGAAATACACGTCGGCACACTGGCGAAAGAGGATTTCCGCGTGATCGCGCGTCGTCGCGGTGCCCAGCGTCGCCACCGCCTGGGTCAGGCCGGCCTGGTGCAGGCTGATGACGTCCATGTAGCCCTCGACGACGATGAGGCGCGGAATCTTCGCGTGCGCCTCGCGCACCTGCCAGAGGCCGAACAGCTCGCGCCCCTTGTGGAACAGCGGCGTCTCCGGCGAGTTGAGGTATTTCGGCGTGTCCTCCTTGACGAGCACCCGCCCGCCGAATGCGATCGTGCGCCCGCGGCGGTCGAGGATCGGAAACATGACGCGATGGCGGAAGCGGTCGTACTTCGAGCCGCGTTCGCCGCTGCTCAGCATGCCGGCCTTCTCGAGCAGCGCGATTCTCTGCGCGCTGGTGCCGAGCGCGTTCTTCAGCGCGTCCCACTGGTCGGGCGCGTAGCCGAGGTTGAATCGCGCGATCGTCGTCTCGTCGAGGCCGCGCGTCTCGAAATACGCGCGTGCGCTCTCGCTCGCGGCGAGCTGGCGGCGGTAGAACGCCGCCGCCGCGTCGAGAATCGCGTAGAGATCGGTCGTGTCCTCGCGCGGCGCCTCGCGACCGCCTTCGTAAGGCACCTTGAGCCCGATGCGGCTCGCCAGCTCCTCGACCGCGTCGGGGAACTCGAGCCGGTCGTAGTTCATCAGGAAGCCGATCGCGCTGCCGTGCGCGCCGCAGCCGAAGCAGTGATAGAACTGCTTGGCGGGGCTCACCGTGAACGACGGCGAGCGCTCGTCGTGGAACGGGCAGCGCGCCGACCAGTCGCGGCCGGCCTTCTTTAGCGGCACGCGCTCCTGGATCACGTCGACGATGTCGACGCGAGCGAGCAGCTCGTCGATGAACTTTTCGGGGATGCGGCCGCGCATGGGAGCTAGGATGCCACGTCCTTTCGTCGTTCCCGCGAAAGCGGGAACCGCGTGCCTCTTGCTCCAGCCGCCGAAGGCGCCGTGTCTCCGCTTTCGCGGGGAAGACGATCAGGACGCGGCGAGCTTGCGCTTGACGCTTTCGGACACCTTGCCCATGTCGGCCCGCCCGGCCACCTGCGGCCGAACGAGTCCGATCACCTTGCCCATGTCCTTCGCGCCGGTCGCGCCCGAGTCGGCGATCGCCTTCGTGATGATCGCGTCGATCTCGGCCTCGCTGAGCTGCGCCGGCATGTAGGCCTGGATCACGCCGACCTCGTATTCCTCCTTCGAGGCAAGGTCTTCCCGGCCTGCGGCGCGGAACTGCGCGATCGAGTCGCGCCGCTGCTTGATCATCTTCTCGATGACCGCCAGCGTCTGCGCATCGTCGAGCACGACGCGCTCATCGACTTCGCGCTGCTTGATCGCGGCGAGGACGAGACGGATCACGCCGAGGCGGTCCTTGTCGCCACTCTTCATCGCGGCCTTCATGTCGTCGGTGATCTGCTGCTTGAGGGACATCGCGTCCTCGAATCATGGATTCGGAAAAACCGGCGTGCGCCGGAGCCGCAAACGCAAACGGCCGGCACCGCTCGCGCAATGCCGGCCGATGAGGCCCGGAAGGGCGAGCGCGAAGCTCGCCCGGTCGATCAATACAGGCGCTGGCGCTTCGTCACGTCGCGCGAGACGCGGCGAAGGTGACGCTTGACCGCAGCGGCGCGCTTGCGCTTGCGCTCCTGGGTCGGCTTTTCGTAGAACTCGCGCTTGCGGACCTCGGCCAGCACGCCGGCCTTCTCGCAGGTGCGCTTGAAACGGCGCAGAGCGAACTCGAACGGTTCGTTCTCGCGGACTTTCACGCTTGGCATAAACTCTCCGGTTGAACGCCACCCCGGGCGGCGGCGAGCCGCGCATTGTACTGTGAATAATCAGGGATTTGCAAAACCGGAACGGTCCGTCGGACCGGTGCTCGGCGTCGAGACTTCGTGCGACGAGACCGGCGTCGCCGTGTTCGATCCTGGCCGCGGGCTGCTTGCGCACGCGCTGTACAGCCAGGTCGGCATGCACGCGGATTACGGCGGCGTCGTGCCCGAGCTCGCCTCGCGTGACCACGTGCGCAAGCTGCTGCCGCTGGTCGAGGAGACGCTGAAACAGGCCGGGCTCGCGGTCGGGGACCTCGGCGGCGTCGCCTACACGGCGGGCCCGGGCCTCGTCGGCGCGCTCCTGGTCGGCGCGACGGCGGCGCGCGCGCTGGCCTGGGCGCTCGGCCTGCCCGCGATCGGCGTGCACCACATGGAAGGGCACCTGCTCGCGCCTCTCCTCGAAGCCGATCCGCCGCAGCCGCCGTTCGTTGCGCTGCTCGTCTCGGGCGGGCATTCGATGCTGGTCGAGGTTGAGGCGATCGGCCGCTACGTGCTGCTCGGCGACACGCTGGACGACGCGGCCGGCGAGGCGTTCGACAAGACGGCGAAGCTCATGGACCTGCCGTATCCCGGCGGCCCGGCGCTGGCGAAGCTCGCCGAGCGCGGCCGAGCGGACGTGTTCCGCTTCGCCCGACCGATGACCGATCGGCCCGGCCTCGATTTCAGCTTCTCGGGGCTCAAGACGCAGGTGCTGCTGGCCTGGCAGGCCAGCGATCGCAGCGAGCAGACCCGGGCCGACATCGCGCGCGCATTCGAGGAGGCGGTCGTCGAGACGCTCGTGCTCAAATGCCGCCGCGCGCTGGATGCGACCGGCGCGCGCGCCCTCATCGTCGCCGGCGGCGTCGGCGCCAACAAGTCGCTTCGCCGGCAACTCGCCGAAGCGGGCGCCAAGGAAGGTTTCCGGACATATTTCCCGCGCCCCGAATTCTGCACCGACAACGGCGCGATGATCGCGCTGGCCGGCGCGCTGCGGCTGCAGGCGGGCCAGCACGAATCGACGGCGATCAAGGTGCGGCCGCGCTGGGATCTCGCCTCGCTGCCGCCGGTGGCTTAGCTCGCAACCATCACCCGAGTCCCAAATCCCGAATCCCGAACTCCGAATCCCGGCATCCCCATGGACCTCGTCTTCATCGAAGACCTCCGCATCGACACGCTCATCGGCATCTACGACTGGGAACGGCGCACGCGCCAGACGATCGCGCTCGATGTCGAGATGGCTTTCGACAACACGCGGCCGGCAGCGAGCGACGCGATCGGCGACACGCTCGACTACAAGGCGGTGTCGAAACGCCTGATCGCGTTCGTGGAAAGTTCCAGCTTCCAGCTCGTCGAAACGCTGGCCGAGCGTTGCGCGGCGCTGATCCGCGAGGAGTTCGGCGTGCCGTGGGTGCGCCTCAGGCTGTCCAAGCCTGGGGCCGTGCGCGGCGCGCGATCGGTGGGCGTGGTCATCGAGCGTGGGCAGCGGAGCTGAGGCCTCCGCTGCGGCCGTGCGCCGCGTGAGCGGCTTGACGAAACGGCGCCTGCCGTGGACGAATGCGCCATGCACCGCGCGTATCTCAGTCTCGGCTCGAATATCGAGCCCGAACGTCACCTGCGCGCGGCGGTGGCCGAGCTGCGCGCGCGCTTCGGCTCGCTTCGGGTATCCCCGGTGTACCGGTCGAAAGCGGTCGGCTTCGACGGACCGGATTTCCTCAATCTCGCGGTCGGGCTCGATACCGACCTCGATCCCGTCGCCCTGGACGCCTGGCTGCACGCGCTCGAGGCTCGCCTCGGCCGGCGTCGCGGCGGGCCGCGCTACGCAAGCCGTACGCTCGATATCGACATCGTGCTGTTCGACGACATCGTCATGCAGGGGCCCGGCCATCTGCGCATCCCGCGGCCTGAGCTTGCTGAGCCGTTCGTGCTGATTCCACTCCACGACATCGCGCCCGATGCGCGCGAGCCCGTGAGCGGGCGCAGCCTGGCCGAGCTCGCGGCCGAACGCCCCCACGGCCGGAAGGCGCTGACCCTGGACCCGCTGGACCTCGGCTCCGCCTGAAGCCGCCGGTACGGCCGCCTTGCGTAAAAACTGTCGATTAGTTCACAGTTTTGCGCCAAACTCGCCCCCGGACGCCGGGGGGACGGCGCTGACTTCGGTTCGGCACGATCAATGTTCCATTTTCTGGCGGCGACCTTCGGCCGCCACCAGACACGGCCGCGGGCGGCGGCCGACCAGACGATTCCGGAAGCCGCACTGAGCGGCGCGGTGCGTTTTCGCCCGCGCCTCACCGCGCAGATCCTGCGCGATCACGAAGTCGGCAGGCGCGACATGCGCGCCCTGCTCGACGCCTGCCGCGCGCAGGACGAGGACGCCGAGGTCCAGTGCCTGCGCCGCTTTGCCGATGGCTTCCGCCGCACCGGTCTCGTCAAGAGCGTGCAGCTTTATCCCTACCTGCGCTGGGCCCTCGAGCGCGACCGCATGGCGATGATCCAGTTCAAGTCGACGCACCGCGAGCTCGAGCGCTCGACCCTGCTGATCGAAGCCGTGCTCACCGACTACCTCGACGCGCCGTGGGACAGCCAGCGCCGGCGCCGCTTCGTCCACGACGTGGTACGCATCGCGAGCCTCTACGGCCAGGCCCTGCGCCAGGAGGAATCGACGCTGCTGCCGCTCTATATGCCGCCCGGGCAGTACCGCTACATCGACAGCGCGCCGTCGGACTGACGCGGCGGCCTGCAGCCGTGCGCCTCAGATGGCGAGATGGCGCCCGCCGTCGACGCGCACGATCTCGCCCGTGACGAACGATGCGTCGGCGAGCAGCCACAGCACCGCCGCCGCGACATCCTCCGGCGTGCCGGTTCGCCGGAGCGGCGTGCGCTCGATGAGCTGCTGGCGGTCGGCCTGGCTCTTTCCGGTTTCCGGCCAGAGCACGGCGCCCGGCGCGACGCCGTTCACGCGCACGGCGGGCGCGAGATCGCGCGCGAGCGCGCGCGTCATCATCGCGAGCGCAGCCTTGCTCATGCAGTAGATCGGGTGATCGGGCAGCGGGCGCTCGGCGTAGACGTCGACGATGTTGACGATCGCGCCGGAGCGCTCGCGAAGATGCGGCGCCGCCGCCTGCGCGAGAAAGAACGGCCCGCGCGCGTTCGCGCCGAACAGCTCGTCCCACTGGGCCTGCGTCGCCGCGCCGACCGGAGTCGGATGGAACGCCGACGCGTTGTTGACCAGCGCGTCGAGGCGCCCGAAGCGCGCGATCGTCGCATCGATCATCGGCGCGGGCGCTGCCGCGTCGCCGAGCTCCGCCTGCAGCGCCAGCGTGCTGTCCGCGCGCACGCGTTCGAGCTCTGCGATCAGCGCGTCGAGCTCGGCGCGCGACCGCCGGCAATGCAGGGCGACGTCATAGCCGGCGCCGTGCAGGCGCCGCGCGATCGTCGCACCGATGCGCCGCGCAGCGCCGGTGACGAGGGCGACCGGACGGCCTTGCGCATTGCTCGACATTGGTCTTCTCCGTCGCGCTCGTTATGCTGCGGATCAAGCGATCCCGGACGTGACCCGGGCCGCACGCCATTGTCGCAGAACGCGCGCCGGAGCCTCGTTGAAGATCGACCTGCCCGTCCCCGATGCCGACGAGCGCGCGCACTCCGACGCGCTCGTGGCGCTGATCCGCGAGGAGATCGCCGCCAGCGGCGGCATTCCGTTCTCGCGCTACATGGAGCTCTGCCTGTACGCACCGGGACTCGGCTACTACAGCGCGGGCAAGACCAAGTTCGGTGCGGCCGGTGACTTCGTCACGGCGCCCGAGCTCGGCGACCTTTTCGCGCGCACCGTCGCCGGCACGCTCGCGCCCGCGCTGTGCGAGCTCGGCAGCGAAGCCGATGTCGTCGAGCTGGGCGGCGGCAGCGGGCGCTTCGCGGTTGCGGCGCTGGGCGAGCTGGCGGATCGCGGCGTGCTGCCGCGGCGCTATCGCATCCTCGAGCCCGGCGCCGACCTTCGCGATCGGCAGCGAGCGCTCGTCGCCTCCGCGCTGCCGGAGGATCTCGCCGCGCGTGTCGAGTGGATCGATCGCCCGCCGGAGCGCGCGTGGCGCGGCGTCATGTTCGCCAACGAAGTGCTCGATGCGCTGCCGACCACGCGCTTCGCGATGCACGCGGGCCGCGTGCACGAGGAATACGTGACGGTGCGCGACGACGCGCTTGCCAGCGAGGACCGGCCGGCCGACGCCCTGGTGAGCGCCGCGGTGCGCCATGTGGAACGCTATCTCGACACCGCCTTCACGAACGGCTACCGCTCGGAGATCCTGCCGCAGCTGCCGTACTGGATGCAGGCGGTGCTCGGAACGCTCGAACGCGGCCTCGCGCTGTTTGTCGACTACGGCTATCCGCGCAGCGAGTTCTACCTTCCCGAACGCAACGCCGGCACGCTGGTCTGCCACTACCGCCATCGTGCCCACGCCGACGCACTGTATCGGCCCGGCCTGCAGGACATCACGGCCTTCGTCGATTTCACTGCCGTCGCAGAAGCCGGCACCGGCGCCGGCTTCGAGCTGGTCGGCTATGCGCCGCAGGGACAGTTCCTGCTGGCGAGCGGCCTGCCCGCGCTGATCGAGGCGGCGGCATTGCTCGGCGAGCCCGAGCGCATGCGCGTGGTCGGCGAAGCCAAGCGCCTCACGCTGCCCGGCGAGATGGGCGAGCGGTTCCAGGTCATCGCGTTCGCGCGCGGCGTGCGCGACGTGCCGGCGGGGTTTGCCGACTGCGATCTGTCGCGAAGGCTCTGATGCGCGGGATGGCCTTCGTCGACGTGTTCCTGTCGCCGCTCGGCTTCGGGCTCCTGCTCGCGCTCGCGTTGTGGATAGGGCGCGCGCGGTTGCCGCGGGGCGCGATGCGTGCCGGCATCGCGGTGGAGTTCCTCTGCCTCGCGCTATCGACACCGGTCGTCGCGAACGTGCTCGTTTCCGTGCAGGAGCGGCGCGCGCCGAAGCCGGAAGCCTGCGCGGCACCGGAACCGCGCGTCATCGTGCTGCTCTCCGGCGGCATGCGCCGCGCGGCCGTCGACGCGGACGACTATGGCGTGCTGAACGCTTCGAGCCTGCAGCGCACGCTGGCAGCGGTGGAGCTGGCCCGGCGCATCCCGGATGCCGAGCTGGTCGTCACCGGCGGCGCGCGCAACGGCGAGGGCGTGGCGCAGGGCGCCGTCATGGCCGGCATCGCGCGGCGCCTCGGCGTGCCTGCCGACGCGATCCGCACCGAGACCCGCGCGAAGACGACCTGGGAAAACGCGATGCTCGTGCGCGCACTCGATCCCGCCTTGCCCGAGCGCGTGTGGCTCGTCACGTCCGCCATGCACATGCCGCGCGCGCTGGTCGCGTTCCGCGCGGCAGGTTTCGAGCCGTGCGCATACGCCGGCGATGCACGCGTATCGTCGTTCGAAGGTGTGGCCGATCTTCTGCCGACCGCTGGCGCGATCTCGAACACCGACGCCGTGCTGCACGAATGGGTCGGCGAGATCGTGTACCGCTTGCGGGCCGCGTTCTGAGGCGCGTCGTCCGCTGTCGCTCGCCCGAATGAGGGGCGCGCCCGTGAACGCCTACGAGCTCTGCGCCGCCTTGTACCGCTCGCGCACGCGTGCGATCGCGTTTGCGCGTGCCTTGCGCATCGCATCGCCGATCGCGACGCCGCTGAGGCCCTGCGCCACGAACGCGCTCGCGTCAATCGCGGCCGCCACCGAGCGGGCCTCGCGCACGTACGGCGCCTGCGGATAATCCGCCTCCGCCGAGCCGAGGCGGCCGCGCTTGTCGGCTTCGCAGGCGATCAGCACGCGATCGAATCGATCGGGCCGGCGGAACGCATCGCAGCGTTCGAGAATGCCGAGCAGCGTCTCGGCGCGCAGCTCGAATGCGCGATGGATGTCGAGATGGAAACGGCAGACGAGCTCGGCCAGCGCGGCGTGCTCGGCCGGCACGCGCAGCCTGGCGGACAGCTCGCGCAGCGGCGCGAGCCCGGCGTGCTCATGGCCGATGTGACGCGGCAGCCGATCGGCCGGCGTCAGCGCCTTGCCGAGATCGTGCGTCAGCGCGCAGTAGCCGACGAGATCGTCGCCGGGCGCAAGCCGCGCAGCCATGTCGAGCACCAGCTCGACGTGCGCCCCGGCGTCGATTTCGGGATGGAATTCAGCGCGCTGCGGCACGCCGTACAGCGCGTCGACTTCCGGGAACAGGACGCCGAGCGCGCCGCATTCGCGCAGCGTGTGGACGAATACCGACGGCGTCGCTTCCGCGAGCGCCTTGCGCGTCTCGGCCCAGACGCGCTCGGGGACGAGATGCGCGACTTCGCCGTCGTCCACCATGGCGCGCATCAGCGAAAGTGTCTCGGCGGCGACCCGGAAGCCGAGCGGTGCGTAGCGCGCGGCGAATCGCGCCACGCGCAGCACGCGCACCGGGTCTTCGGCGAATGCGGGCGAGACGTGCCGCAGCAGGCGTGCTTCGATGTCGCGCGCGCCGCCGAACGGATCGATGAGGCGGCCGTCCGCGTCCTCGGCCATCGCGTTGATCGTGAGATCGCGGCGCTCGAGATCCTGCTCCAGCGTGACGTCGGGATCGGTCGAGAACACGAAGCCGTGATAGCCGCGGCCGCTCTTGCGCTCGGTGCGCGCGAGCGCGTATTCCTCGTTCGTCTCGGGATGCAGGAAGACCGGAAAATCGCGCCCGATCGGCCGGAAGCCGAGACGCGACAGCTCCTCCGGCGTCGCACCCACCACGACGAAGTCGCGGTCCGCGATCGGCCGGCCGAGCAGCTTGTCGCGGACGGCGCCGCCGACGAGGTACGTCTGCATGGCTTGACGGGGAAGCGTGATTGGGCTGGCATTGTGCCAGCGATTCGAGCGGCTCTGGGGAGGGCGGCGATGAACGGAACTTTCCGGTTGCTGCTGGCGCTGGCGTGTGCATCGGTTGCCGCGGGATGCGCGGGTCCATCGCCGAAAGACGTGGCGGCCGCGCGGGCGCCGGAGGCGGCCATTGCGGACGACGCGCTCTATCGTGCGCTCGGCGGGCAGGACGGCATCGCGCGTGTCGTCGACGCCGCCCTCGCGGAAATCCACAATGATCTGCGTATCAACATCTTCTTCGAGAAGACCGACATCGCCGATCTGCGCCGCCTCCTGATCGAGCAGATCTGCGCAGCGACGGGCGGGCCGTGCACGTACACGGGCCGCAGCATGGAAGAGGCGCACAGCGGGCTCAATCTCACCGACGCCGATTTCGACGCGTTCGTCGACGACCTCGTGCGCGCGATGGATGCGCAGAACGTAGCGAAGGATCTGCAGAAGCGTCTGCTCGATCTCTTCGCGCCGATGCGGCCGGAAATCGTCGGACAGTAGCCGCTGCCGCAGCGCGCCGGCGTCAGGAATGCTCTTCGCGAAAGCGGTCGAGCCGGCGCTGCCGTCCTTCGCCGCGCAGCAGCGGCGGCATCACCGTTTCCATCGGCGTCGCGACGATGCCGAGCGCGGCAAGGCCGTCGGCCGTGCCGACCGAGTCGAGCTTGAGCGAGCGAAAGTTGTCGCGCGAGAGGGGCTTGCCGGGCAGCCATTCGCCGACGAGCGCCTGCAGATAGCCGAGCGCGTCCGGCAGCGGCACGATCCAGCGGCGCATGCCGGACATCTCGGCGGTCCAGCGCACCAGCTCGCCGAGGGTGATCGTGCGGGGACCGAACAGCTCGTAGGTGTGGCCGGCCGTATGCGGATGCGCGATCGCGCGCGCGAAGGCTTCGGCGACATCGCCGACGTACACCGGCGCGAACCTGGCGCCGGCGCGCGCGAGCGGCAGCACGGGCACGAGGCGCAGCAGTCTGGCGAAGCGGAAGAAGAGCCCGTCGCCCGGCCCGAAGATCACGGACGGTCGGAAGATCGTCCAGACGAGCCCGGAGTCCTTCACCCGCGCCTCGGCTTCGCCGCGCGTGCGAAGGTAGTGGCTTTCGCCTTCACCCGCGCGCAGGGCGCTCATCTGGATCAGGCGTCCGACGCCGGCAGAACGGCACGCGGCGATCAGTTTTTCGGTCAGCTCGACGTGCGCCTTGCGGAACCCGCTGCCGTCGCTGCCGCGCTCGTTGAGGATGCCGACGAGGTTGATCGCGGCGTCGGCACCGGCGAGGCGCGCGCGCAGCGCGTCGGGATCGTGGACATCGGTCGTGACGATGTCCACCCGTGGCAGCACGAAGAGATCGCGGTGCAGCTCGCGGTTGCGGGAAAGCACGCGGATCGTGTGGCCGTCGTCGTGCAGGCGTGGCACGAGCCGGCTGCCGACGAAGCCGGTGCCGCCCAGGATCACGATGCGTTGGCGCTTCATCGTCGTACTCCGCTTCGGGGAACGGCGCGCACGAATGCGCCGGCGGAACGGCCATTCCGGCCGTCCGGCAGAAACGACATCCTAGCGCGCCGGAGCGGCCTGCGATGCGCTCGTCGCCGCCATGGCGGTCTCGGCCGCAGCCGGGCAGACGACGCTCTTGCGCGGCGTGTCCGCGGTGGGCGCCGCGTAATCCTGGCCGACCCGCGGCATGCGGGCGGAAAGTGCGAGCGCCTTGCCGTTCATGCGCCAGTCGTAGATCACGCTGAAGGCGAGCACGCGCGCAACATATTCGCGCGTCTCGCGGTACGGAATCGTCTCGATGAAGAAATCGGGATCGAGGCTGCCGCGCGCCGCGAGCCAGCGCGAGACCGGCGCTTCGCCGGCGTTGTAGGCCGCGCTGGCGAGCCATGGGCTGCCGTCGAAGCGCTCGGCCATGCGGCCGAGATAGCGCGTGCCGAGCTCGATGTTGAGCGCGGGATCGAAGAGATCGCTCGCGCGGTTGTACGGCAGCTTCTCGGCCTTGGCGAGCTGCTTGGCGACGCCGGGCAGGAGCTGCATCAGGCCATACGCATCGGCGTGCGAGCGCGCGTCGGTCATCCACGCGCTTTCGGCGCGGATGATCGCGTAGACCCAGGCGGGATCGATGCCGGCGTCCGCCGCTTCGCGCCTGACGCGCTGCTCGAGCGCGAGCGGAAAGCGCTGCTCGTAGAGCCGCTGCGTCTCCGGATCGGCGGAGTAGAGGAACACCGCGCGGTCGTGCCAGCCGCGCCGGTAGGCGAGATCGGCGGCGAGGCGGCGCTCGGACTCGGACAGTTTCTTCATCGCGAAATCCCATTCGCGGCGCGCCTCCGGCTGCATGCCGAGCGTCCGGAACTCGAATGCGCGCGCGAGATCGGGCTGGCTCGCGATCGCTTTCTCCGCGGCGGGATCGGTGGCGAGCGTGCGCGGGCAGATCGCGTACGGCTCGTCGATCCAGTCCGCTGCGAGAAAACCGTGGAAGCTCGCCTCGCGCGCAAGATCGGCGAAGATCGCGTCGGCTTCGATCTTGCGGCCGAGCTTGGCGAGCACGCGCGCGCGGAGATAGCGCCAGCGCGAATCGCCCTGCTGTTCGGCGGAAAGACCGTCGAGCGCCGCCAGTGTCTCGTTCCAGTCGCCCGACGCGAGCGCGACGCGCACGTGCCACTCACGGCTCGTGTCGTCTTCGGCTTCGGGCGGCAGCGCCTTGAGGCGCGCGAGCGCATCGGGCGAATAGCTCGTCGAACGGTACACCGCGAGCGCGTTGAGCACGCGGTTCTTCTCCGCGTCATCCGTCGCGAACTTCGCACCGAGCTTCGTCCACAGCGTTTCGGCTGCCGCGCTGTCGCGGCGCGCATAGCGGGCGAGGCCGTAGGCGATGGCCTGGCGCGCCCGCGGCGTGTCGGGCCACTGCTCGGCCTTGGCCAAGGTCGTGGCGGGATCGCGCACGGCGGCGACGATGCGGTTCGCTTCCTCGCGATCCGTGCCGGCGAGCAAGGCGGCGGCGGCTTCGGCGCTCGCGGCGTTGCCCTCTTCGGCCGCGGCGAGCAGGCGCTGCCAGACGCGCGCGTCAGTCAGGAGGCCGCTGCTGCGCGCGGCGGCCACCACGGGATCGCAGGCGGGCGGCAGGCTGCGCGGATTCGTCCAGAGCGGCGCGATGTCCTGCTCGTAATCGAGTTTCTCGCCGGCGGCGAGGCGCGCGCGGAGGTGGTGGCACGCGAGGTCGCGGTCACGGCTGCCTTTCCAGAACGCGCGAAAGGCCGTCCAGTCGCCGCGTCGCGCAAGCTCGCGCAGATACGTCTCGCGCAGGTCGGCGGCGGGCAGCGAATCGGGCCAGCGCGCGAGAAAGCGCTCGATGTCGGTCCGGGAGGCCTTGGCGATGCCTCGGCGCAGGGCCGTGGCTTCGAGGTACGGATAGAGCGGATACGTTTCGAGGCCTATCGCGAGCTTCTTCCAGTCGCCGGGCGGCGTGCGCGAGGCGGCCGCGTATGCCGCGCGGAACCGGTCGCGTTGCGCGCCGAGATCCTCGGCAGCGGCGGACAGGGCGAGACAGCCGGCGAACACGCCGGCAAGCAGGCGCCGCGCTCCGCGCGGCAGTACATCGATAGGCATTGCGGACGGTTCTGGGAACAGCGAGAAACTCGGCTGCAGTGTACCGCGCGGGCAAAGGCCCGCCCTAGGCACTCCGGTGGTGGACGGAATCCGTGCTGCATCTGCAAACACGCGGCGCTGGCGAAATTCGAACGACTGTTTTACATTTTCTTGACACTTTTGCGGGGAGGGGGCCTGCGGGTGTGGGACGGCCTCGTGCCGGACGATTTACACGGACCCAGCGGGGAGAAGCACATGAAGTCACGCGGTCAAACCCGACGCCTTGCGATGTCGATGCTGGCAGGCGCGGTACTTTCAGGTCTCTACATGGTGCCGGTCCTCGCTCAGGACCGTGCCGGCGAGGACATCCAGAAGCTGCAGGCCATCGAGGTCACGGGCTCGCGCATCAAGAAGGCGGAGGTCGAGGGCCAGACGCCGGTGCTGACGATCACCTCGCAGGACATCGAGGCGACGGGTCTCGGCTCGATCGGCGATGTGATCCAGCGCCTGACCGTGAGCGGCTCCTCGCTCAACACGAAGTTCAACTCGGCCGGCAACTTCGGATTTCCGCCGGACGGCGGCGGTGTCGGCTCGGGCTCGACGACGATCTCGCTGCGCAACCTCGGCGCGAAACGCACGCTGATCCTCGTCGACGGGCTGCGCTGGGTGAACGAATCGTCCGCCTCGGGCGTTTCCGCCGCGGTCGATCTCAACACGATTCCCGCCAGCATCGTCGACCGCATCGAGATCCTGAAGGACGGCGCGTCGTCGCTGTACGGCTCCGACGCGATCGCCGGCGTCATCAACATCATCACCAAGAAGAAACAGGACGGGCTCGGCCTGCATCTATACGCCGGCGACTATTCGACGGGCGACGGCAAGACGTACTCGGGCAACGTGTCGCTCGGCGGCAGCACCGACCGCTTCGATTTCTTCGTGGACCTCAGCCGCTTCAAGCAGAACGAGATCAGCTCCGACGACTGGTCGCAGTCGCGCGTTCCGGTGCCGGGTACCGGACTCGCGAACGGCAGCTCGGCGACGCCGTTCACGCGCATCCTTTTCGAGCCTCCGGGCGGCAATGATTTCGGCGGGCTGTGCCCCGACAATTTCTGCGACATCACGGCGAATGGCGTGGCGCCCGTCGGCGGCGTGCAGCCGTTCCCCGGAGGATTCCACGGTTTCGGCACGGCGGACCGCTTCAATTTCGCGCCGTACAACCTGCTCCTGACGCCGTCCGATCGCACCGGCATCTTCGCGCAGGGCACGTACCGGATCACCGATCACGTCAACTTCTACCTGAAGGGCCTGTACAACACGCGCGATTCGACCAACCAGGCCGCGCCCGAGCCGATCTTTCTCGGCCAGCAGTTCTGCATGGCGATCGATCTCTGCTATCGCGTCGGCGTCGATGCGACGAATCCTTACAACCCGTTCGGCTTCACGCTGAGCGGCGACGATCCGAACTTCGGCCTCGGTCGCCGTCCCATCGAAGGTGGGCCGCGCATCTTCAAGCAGACCGTCGACACGAAGTACTACGCAACGGGCCTCAACGGCGACATCACCTTCGGCGATCACCAGTGGTTCTGGGACGTCAACTTCATCGACAGCTCGAACAAGGCGACGCAGACGGTCACCGGCACGTACAACATCCGGCACATCATGAATGCGCTGGGCCCGGTCGACGAGTGCACGGCGCCGTGCGTACCGCTGAACCTCTTCGGCGGCCCCGGCACGATCACGCCGGAGATGCTGAACTACATCCTGTTCACCGAAAACGATCGCAGCAAGCAGAGCCTGCGCGCGTGGACGGCGAACATCTCCGGCAACCTGTTCCAGCTGCCGGCGGGCTCGCTGGATGCGGCGGCGGGCTTCGAGCATCGCGATCTCTCGGGCTTCTACACACCGGATTCGGTGGTCACCGCCGGCGACTCGAACGGCGTACCGTCGGGCCCGACCTCGGGCGGCTACGACGTCGACGAGTTCTACGTCGAGCTCAACGCGCCGCTGCTCGCCGACATGCCGTTCGCGAAGCACCTCGATCTTTCCGTCGCGTCGCGCTATTCGGATTACTCGAACTTCGGCGACACGACGAACAACAAGGTCGGCTTCCGCTGGCAGATCGTCGATGACTTCACGTTCCGCGGAACCTGGGCCGAAGGCTTCCGCGCGCCGTCGATCGGCGAGCTGTTCGGCACGTTCTCGCGCTTCGACGCGACGCTGACCGATCCGTGCGACGGGAACGTTACGCCCAACTGCGCCGCGCTCGGCGTGCCGCCCGGCTTCACGCAGAACAACCCGCAGATCTCGATCATCACCGGCGGCAATCAGGGCCTGAAGCCGGAGACGTCCAAGAGCCTGACGCTCGGCGCGATCTACAGCCCGGGCTGGGCCGAGAATACTGCCTGGTCGCAGCGCTTCGATGCCGAGCTCACGTACTACCGTCACCGCATCGACGACGCGATCCAGGCGCCGAACGCGCAGACGCAGCTGAACCGCTGCGTCGACACGCTCGATCCGCTGTTCTGCGACGGCATCACCCGCGCGGCGAACGGGTCGATCAACGGCTTCAACAACACGCTGCGCAATCTCGGCAAGATCGACACGAGCGGCTACGACCTCACGCTCAACTGGTTGTCGCCCGAAACGGGCTTCGGCACGTTCGGCGCCAACTGGCAGATCACCTACACGAGGAAGTACGACGCCGTCGCCACGGACACCGGCGAAGCGGAGCCGCAGCGCGTCGGCATCGAAGTCGCCGACAGCGGCATTCCGCGCGTCCGTTCGACCTTCGTGACGAGCTGGGCGCTGGCCGACTGGAGCGCGAGCTGGACGATGCGCTACATCTCACGGCTCAAGGAGGACTGCGCCGGCGGTGCCGGATTCGCGGTCTGCCGCGATCCGGACGACACGACGGGCGGCCGTGCGAACGGCACGAACTTCCTTGGCGCGACGACGTACCACGACGTGCGCGTCAGCTGGAAGCTGCCGGTGAGCTACGACATGCGCATCTCGGGCGGCGTCAACAACCTGTTCGACAAGGACGCGCCGATCTGCCTCAGCTGCTCGCTCAACGGCTACGACGCGTCGGTTTATGATCTGCCCGGCCGTTTCACCTATCTCGAGGCGAGCCTCAAGTTCTGATCGGGACGTGATCGCCACGTGACTCGGGGCCGCCTCGCGCGGCCCCTTTTTTTTGCGTGACGCGGATCGCGGCTCAGGTCTTTTCCGTCGCCGAGAGGGGCTTCGGCAGCCGGATGCTCGCCGCGACGGGAAGGTGATCCGACACCGGATGCGACAACGCCCAGCGCCGCTCGACCTCGATTGATCCCGACACCAGGATGTGGTCGATCGCGCGCGTCGGCCGCCAGCTCGGGAACGTCGCGGGCGATTCGTGCGGAGGCTCGAGCGCGGTGCGCGCATAAAGCATCTTGAGCTCGGCGCTGGACGGGTGCGTGTTGAGATCGCCCATCAGGACGACGTTCGGGTGATCGCCGATGAGCTCGGCGATGAAGCCGAGCTGGCGCATGCGCGCGGCGGGACCGAGCGAGAGGTGCGCGATGACGACGACCAGCGCGTCGTCGCCTTCGCCGAAGCGCGCCCACAATGCGCCACGGCCGGGAATTCGGCCGGGCAGCGGGTAGTCGAGCACTTCGTCGGGCTGCAGCCGCGCGAGCAGGCCGTTGCTCGATGTGGCGAGGCGCGAGACCCGCCGGTTCGGCTGGTGGCTCCAGAACGGGAATTCGGCGGCCTCGGCGAGGTACTGCGTCTGGTTGAGAAAACCCGAGCGCAGGCTGCCGGCGTCCGCTTCCTGCAGGCCGACGAGATCGAACTCGCCGATGACGCGGGCGAGCACGTCGAGGTTGGCGCGCTTGCCGGTCGGCAGCACGTGCTTCCAGCTGTGCGTGACGTAATCGCGGTAGCGGCGCACGCTGCCGCCTGCGAGGATGTTGCAGGAAAGGAGCTGCAGCCGCGCCGCCTCGCCCGCCGGGCGCTCGGCCGATGCCGGCGTGGAATGCTCCATGCCGGCGAGGCTAGCGGCGGCTTCGGCGTGCGGCAAGCGAGCGCGCCCGGCAGCGCCGGGATCGCGCGTGTCGGCGCCGCGGGCTACTTCTTTTTCTTCGCGGGTTTCGATTGGGCGTCGATCTCTTTCTGGGCGAGCCAGTCGACGAGCTCGATCAGCTGCGGATAGCCGCCTGCCGACTGGCCCGTGACCCGATACTTGCCGTTGACGACGATGCTCGGCGTGCCGTCGACACCGTCGGCCTTGACGATCTGCATCGCGCGCTGGAGCTTGCTCTCGACTTCGAACGAATGCGCCGTAGCGATGAACTTCGCCTTGTCGACGCCGTGCTGCGCGTAGAACGCGCTGAGATCGTCGATCGTGCGCATAGGCAGGTGATCGCGGTGCAGGGCGTCGAACAGCGCCTGGTGCGTCTGCTCGAGCACGCCCAGCGACTCGGCCGTGTAATAGGCGCGCGCGTACGGCTCCCAGCTCGGATTGAAGATCGCCGGCATGTAGGCGAACACCGCGCCGGCCGGCAGGCTCTGCTTGAGCTGCTCGGCATACGGCTGGAAATGCGCGCAGTGCGGGCAGGCGTACGAGAACACCTCCAGCACCTCGACCTTGTCGCCGGTCGCGGTCGCCTGCGGCGGGTCGACGAGAAAATAGTTCTTGCCTTCCTCCCACTTCGCGTCGGACGCATCCGCAGCGAAGGCCGGTGCCGCCGCGACCAGTGCCGCGAGCAGGATGCCGAGCCGTTTCAGCATGGTGTTCTCCTCGATGGATGGATCAGACGGGACCGCGCTCCGGCCGTGAAGGTTCCGGGCCGCACCTACTTCGCGGTTTCCTTGTCGACCAGGTATTTCACGAGATCGGCGATCTTGTCCCAGCCGCCGGCCGATGACGCCGTCATGCGGTACTTGCCGTTGACGATGATGGTCGGCGTCGAATCGACGCCGTAAGCCTTGATCATCGCGTCGGCGCGCTTGATCCGGGTGTTCACCGCGAACGAGTTGGCGGTGGCAGTGAAATCCTCGGCGCTGACGCCGTAATTCGCGTAGAACTTCGCGACGTCCTCGATGGTCGGCAGCGGGTTCCTGATCTTGTGCGTCACCGGATCGGTGATGCGGAGCGGGCCGTCGTTCTTCCAGATGGCATCGAACACCGCCTCATGCGTCTTGTCGACGAGGCCGAGCGCCTGCGCGGCGAAGAACGCGCGCTGGAACACGGGCCAGTCCTCGTCGGAGCGGAACGCCGCGGGCAGGTAACCCATCTCGGCGTTCGGCGGCAGCTCGGACTTGATCTTGCTCGCGAACGGCTGGAATGCGTTGCAGGCGGGGCAGGCGTAGGAGAACACCTCGAGCACTTCGATCTTGTCGCCGGTCGCCGTCGGCTGCGGCGGCTCGATCACGAAATAGTGCTTGCCGGCTTCCCATGTCTCCGCCGCCTTGGCCGACGAGAAAAGGGCGAGCCCGAACAGGATGGCGATGAAGCGCTTCGACATGGAACCTCCGGATTGCGGCGAGACTGTCCGGCTTGGAGCGCGTGCCGCGCGCGGAGTTTCAGCCGACCTGCCTGACCGTTCGATTACTTCGTGTTTGCGACTGTTGCCGTGTGCAGGCCTTCGACGTACGAAGCCAGCGCGGCGATGTCCTCGTCGCCGAGCCGGCGCGCGATCTCGGGCATGATCTTCGCGTTCGCGTCGTCGCCCCAGGTGGTGCCGTTCTTCCAATCGTGGAGCTTGGCCTGGACGTAGTCCGCCCACTGGCCGGCAAGCTGCGGATACCCGGCGCCCGCCATGCCGCGACCGTCGGGACCGTGGCATGCCATGCAGGCCGGCACGCCGAGCTGGCCGTCGCCGCCGCGGTACAGCGCCTGGCCGCGCTCAAGGAGCTTTTCGTCCGCCACGCCCGGCAGCGAGGTCTTGCCGGCGAAATAGGCGCCCACGTCGTGCATGTCCTGCTCGGAGAGCGGCGCGGCGAAACCCATCATGATCAGGTTCTGGCGCTTCTGCGTCTTGAACAGCGCAAGCTGGCGCGCGATATAGGCTTCGTTCTGTCCCGCGAGCTTCGGGTACTGCTTGTCGGTCGCGTTGCCGTCCATGCCGTGGCAGGCGCCGCAGGCGGCGGCCTTGCCTTCGCCGGCCTTGGCGTCGCCGAAAACGGCGGCGGTCGCGCCCGTGGGCTGGGCCTCTTCGGGCGTGCGCGTCGTCGCGGGCGGGGAGGCGGCCGGCGTCTCGGTGGGTGCCTGCGCCAGCGCGCCGCCTGCGACCATCAGCAGCGACAGCGCAAAAACTCGCCGAAAGCTCATACCTTCACTCCGAAACCTGGGGGAGGGAACCGGCTCCGCTGCCGCGAAGCGCGGCCCGACGGGCGGACATAACCGTGGAATTATCCCTTGCGTGCCGGAAGGCGGTCAAACCGAGCGCCTTCGCAAACGAGGCGCTACCCGCGGCCGGACGCGGGCGCCGGCGAAGAACCCGACGAGCCTTCCGGATTTTTCGCGGCTCGATCTTCGCGGCTCGCCGGCAAGTTCGTGGTTCAATCAGCCCCCTGCCTTTCGATTCCGACGTCCGATGCCGCACAACCCGTTCCGCGACGCGCGCTACCTGATCAGTGCGCACCGCCTCGACCAGCTGCCAGCCGACACGGGCGCGGAGATCGCATTCGCGGGCCGCTCGAACGCCGGCAAGTCGAGCGCGCTGAACGCGATCTGCGAACAGCAGGGGCTCGCGCGCACGTCGAAGACGCCGGGCCGCACGCAGCAGATCGTCGTGTTTCCGCTCGACGACGCGCACCGGCTCATCGACCTGCCGGGCTACGGCTACGCGAAGGTGCCGGAGTCGCTGCGCGCGCACTGGCGCAGCGTGATCGACACGTATCTGCGCACGCGCGCGTCGCTGCGCGGCATCGTGCTGGTCATGGACGCGCGCCATCCGCTGAAGGACTTCGACCGCACGATGCTGGATTTCACGGGTGCCACGGGCCGGCGCTGCCTCTGCCTCCTCACCAAGGCGGACAAGCTCTCGCGCGGGGAAGGCGCGCGCGTGCTCGAGGGCGTGCGCAGGGAGCTCGCCGCGAACTGGCCCGGCGCCGAGGCGCGGCTCATTTCGGCGCTCGACGGCAAGGGCGTCGACGATGCGCGCGCCGTCCTTGCCGGGTGGCTGTTCAGCGAGCCCGCATAGAGCCAGCGAGCGCATCCGTCCGAGCGGGACGTTGCTGGTCTGGACCCGCGTGGCAGGCACGTTTTGCGCGTGCTATAACCCTCGCCGGGCATGGACGGCGGTCGTCTGCACGTGGGGATCGCAGGCACATCGCGCGCAGCCGGTCTGGCCTTCCACGTTCGCTTCGTACTCATCGGCCGCGGCGCGGTCGCGTTTTTCGAGGAGGACCGGGGACATGATCTCGAAATACTCTCTTGCGTTGGGTGTCGCGGCGGCCGTCGCGTTGTCCGCGACGGTGCCGCAGCACCGCATCAGCCTCATCGGCGAGGCCGAGGCGCGCACCATGCCGCAGCACGCGAACGGCCATGACGGCGCGAGCGTGCGCCGCGTGGGTCCGAGCGCGCCCTCGGGCAGCAATTTCTTCGAGGACTGGGACAGCTACGTCGTAGGGACCAACGCACACGGCCAGGGCGGCTGGAAGGGCTGGATGAACGACCCCAGCGCGGGCGCCTTCATCGACGACGCGCAGAGCGTCAGTCCGTCCAACTCGATCAACATCGAGGGGGCGAGCGACCTCATTCACGAGTTCAGCGGGTACACCAGCGGCGTCTACACGATCACCGCGCAGATGTACATTCCGTCCGGTTTCAGCGGCGATACGTATTTCATCTTCGAGAACGTCTATTCGGACGTCGATCCCAACATCATCAGCTGGTCGACGCAGGTGGTGTTCCACAGCTCCACCGGGACGGTCGAGAACTACGACGGTGCGGCGAATCCGGGCAGCATGCCGTACATCACCGACCAGTGGGTGGAGCTCAAGCTCGTCGTCGATCTCGATGCCGACCTGCAGACGTTCTACTACAACGGCACGGAGCTCTACAGCGGATCGTGGACGAATCAGTTCCCGGGCCAGACCGTCCCCGGCATCAGCAACATCGGCTCGATCGACCTCTATGCGGAGGGCTCGACGTCGGTGTTCTACGACAACATCTCCATCGTCGCGAGCACGCCGTTCGGCGTCGATCTCGACGGCTCGCAGTCGGGTTCGGGCGCGCCCGGCACTTCGGTGCCGTACACACTGACGATCACCAACACGGGCAGCTCGCAGGACACCTTCGACATCAGCGCGACGGCGGGCGCGGAAGGCTGGCCGGTTACGCCGTCGGTGAGCAGCGTCACGCTCGATGCCGGCGAGAGCACGACGTTCGATGTCGACGTTTCGATTCCCGATGACGCCATCATTGGCACCGTGGAAACGTCGACCGTCACGGCGACGTCGCAGGGCGACCCGGGCACGTCGGCGACGGCGACGCTGGAGACGACCGCGGGACTGCCGGACTCCATCTTCTCCGACGGCTTCGAGGTTCCGAACTGATCCACCGCAGCTGCCGCGACGGCACTCGGTCGCGGCGGACTTCAGGGCCGCGCGTCATGACGCGCGGCCCTTCCCACGGCGGAGCGAAGACCCCATAGTGCGGAGCCCTACAACGAGGCAGGCTCGTGTCCGGACCCTCCGCCGTCACCGAAATTCCGATCACCGATCGCGCCCAGCTCGTCGAATTCATCGCCGCCGGCGCGAAGCCGGCCGCCGACTGGCGCATCGGTACCGAGCACGAGAAATTCGGATTCCGCTTCGACGACCTGCGTCCCCCGACCTGGGAGGGCGAGCACGGCATCGGCGCGCTGCTCGAGGGCATGACGCGCTTCGGCTGGCAGCGCGTGCTCGAAGGCGACAAGCTCATCGCGCTCACGCGCGATGAAGCCTCGGTGACGCTGGAGCCCGCCGGGCAGCTCGAGCTTTCCGGCGCGCCGCTCGCATCGATCCATGACACCTGCTGCGAAGTCGCGTGTCACCTCAAGGAGGTGAAGGCCGTCGCCGACGAGCTCCGCCTCGGCTTCCTCGGCATGGGTTTCCAGCCGAAGTGGCGGCGCGAGGACATGCCGTGGATGCCGAAGGGCCGCTACGCGATCATGCGCCGCTACATGCCGAAGGTCGGCTCGCTTGGTCTTGACATGATGACGCGCACCTGCACCGTGCAGGTCAACCTGGACTTCGCCGACGAAGCGGACATGGTCCGCAAGTTCCGCGTCGCGCTCGCGCTGCAGCCGATCGCCACCGCGCTGTTCGCCGATTCGCCCTTCACCGAAGGCAAGCCGAACGGCTACCAGAGCTACCGCTCGCACATCTGGACCGACACCGATCCCGACCGCACGGGCATGCTCGATTTCGTGTTCGAGGACGGTTTCGGCTTTGAGCGCTACGTCGATTACCTGCTTGACGTGCCGATGTACTTCAGCTATCGCGACGGCCGCTACATCGATCTCGCCGGCAGATCATTCCGCGATTTCCTGGCCGGCAAGCTGCCCGAGCTTCCAGGCGCGGTGCCGACGCTGAAGGACTGGGCCGATCACATGACCACCGCGTTTCCCGAAGTGCGGCTCAAGAAATACCTCGAGATGCGCGGCGCGGACGGCGGCCCGTGGAACCGACTGTGCGCGCTGCCGGCATTCTGGGTCGGGCTGCTCTATGACTCGACTGCGCTCGACGCGGCCTGGGATCTCGTCAAGGACTTCACGCGTGCGGAGCGCCACGCGCTCCGCGACGGCGTGCCGCGCCACGCGCTGAAGCTGCCCTTCCGCTCGCAGACGGTGCGCGAGCTGGCAGCCGAGGCCCTCAAGATCGCCGCGCACGGACTCAAGCGCCGCGCGAGGCTCAACCAGCACGGTGCCGACGAGTGCATCTTCCTCGATCCCCTGATCGAGATCGTGGACGCGAACCAGACGCCGGCCGAGCGCAAGCTCGAGCTGTTCCATGGCGAGTGGAACGGCGACATCGATCGAGTGTTCGGCGAGTTCGCGTACTGAGCCTCTTCCCATCGCGCGCGGGCAGGGACGAGACCTTTTGCAGTCCCGGCGCATCTGCATGACTTTCGGCGCACGCCACCGCGCCGGCACTGTGCAAAAACGAGTGTTCGCCTCGCTGTCGGGAGCCATCATGTCCTTGCGTCCCATTCGACTCCTTCTCCTCGCAGGAGCCCTGCTCACAGCTCCGTCGGCTTTCGCCGGCACGAAACTCCTGCGCTTCCCCGACGTCTGTGGCGATCGCGTCGTCTTCACCTATGCGGGCGATCTATGGACCGCATCGATTGAAGGCGGCGTCGCGTCGCGGCTCACGGCGGGACCAGGCCTGGAGCAGTCCGCGCGCTTCTCGCCGGATTGCAGCCGCATCGCTTTCACCGGCGAATACGGCGGCGACGATCAGGTCTATGTGATCTCCGCCGGCGGCGGCGAGCCGAAGCAGCTCACCTACTATCCCGCGCAGGGACCGCTGCCGCAGCGCTGGGGCTTCGACAACCAGGTGTACGGCTGGACGCCGGACGGCAAGGCGATCCTGTTCCGCAGCTGGCGCGATTCGATCAGCGTTTCCAATCCGCACCTCTACACCGTCAACGCCGACGGCGGCCTGCCGACGATGCTGCCGATGCCGGTCGCCGGCGTCGGCCGCTACGCGCCGGACGGCCGGCAGATCGTCTATTCGCCGAAGTACCGTGATTTCCGCACCTGGAACCGCTACGTCGGCGGCTGGGCGCAGGATCTCTACATCTACGATTTCGACTCGAAGACGGCGAAGAACATCACCAACGATCCGAACACCGACCGCGATCCGGTGTGGATCGGCAACGGCGTCTATTTCATCGCCGATCGCGGCGAGCACCTGAATCTCTATCGCTACGACACCGCAAGCGGCGAAACGGAGCAGCTCACCGACTACAAAAACGCCGACGCGCGCTGGGCCAGCGGTGATTCGAAGGGTCTGATCGCCTTCGAAGTCGACGGCGTGCTGCACGTCTACGATGTCGAGAAGAAGCAGGACCGCGCACTCGACATCACCGTGCCGAGCGATCTCGTGCGCACGCGCGCCGAGGAGCGCAGCGTCAAGGACAAGATCGAGGATTTCGCGCTCTCCGCGAACGGCAAGCGCGCGCTGTTCACCGCGCGCGGCGAGGTGTTCAGCGTGCCGCTCAAGGACGGCATCACGCTCGATCTCACGCACACGCCCGGCGCGCATGAGCGCGAGGCGCAGTGGTCGCCGGAAGGCAAGCGTGTCGCCTACGTGTCGGACGAGAGCGGCGAGGAGGCGATCTGGGTGCGCGACGCCGACGGCACCAATGCGCACCAGCTGACCCATGAAACCTACGGACGCCTGTACGCGCCGCGCTGGTCGCCGGACGGCGCCCGCATCGCCTTCGTCGATAGCGAGAGCCGCCTGCACATCGTCGCCGCAGCCGGCGGCGGCCCGGCGCCGGTGATCGCGGACGATCCGGGCGTGTCCCGGCGCGATTACGCGTGGTCGCCGGGCGGCCATTACCTCGCCTATTCGGTGGCCGACAAGGACACACTCGTCTCGCAGCTCTACGTGCATGATCTCGCCGCCGGCAGGAGCGTGCACATCGGCGACGCGCGCTTCAGCGCGTACGCGCCGACGTTCTCGCCGGACGGCAAGTATCTCTACTACCTCGGCGATCGCGAGTGGACGCCGCAGATTTCCAATGTCGAATGGAACGTCGCCGCCAACCGCAACACGCAGATTCTCGCGCTGACGCTGCGCAAGGGCCTCGCCAATCCGTTCGCGCCGCAGAACGACAGCGCGGCGAAGGACGACAAGAAGGGCGAGGAAGGCAAGGACGCGAACGGCGAGGGCAAGAAGGCAAAGCCGAAGTCCGCCAGCGAGATCGACGACCGCATCGACTTCGACGGAATCGACACGCGTGTCGTCCGCGCGCCGATCGATCCCGACAACGTCGCATGGATAGGCGTCACCGAGAAATCGCTGCTGTACGTCGTCGGCGACGCGCAGTACTACGGCCGCGAAGGCGCGTTCAAGAACAAGCTGAAGTCGTTCTCGTTCGAGGAGCGCAAGAGCGAGGACGTGTACGAAGGCGTCGACGACATCTCGCTCGCCGCCGACGGCAACACGGTGCTCATCCGCAACGGCAAGGCCTACAAGCGCATCGACCTCACCGCGAACAAACCCGAAGCCAAGGACGTCTCGACCGACGGGCTCTACGCGCGCGTCGATCCGAAGGCCGAGTATGCCGAAGTCTTCCGCGAGGTCTGGCGGCGCTATCGCGACCACTTCTACGTGACCAACATGCACGGCTACGACTGGGACGCGCTGCGCGCGAAATATGAGCCGCAGCTGGCGTGGGTGGGTGATCGCAGCGATCTCAACTACCTGCTCGGCCAGATGGTCGCCGAGCTTTCCGTCGGGCACGCCTACGTCAGCGGCGGCGATCTCGGCCTGCCGGCGAAGCCGCACGTGGGCCTGATCGGCGCGCGTTTCGAGCTCGACGAGGCGACCGGGCGCTATCGCATCGCGCACATCCTGCCCGGCGAGAACGACGAGGAACGCTATCGCTCGCCGCTGACCGAGGTCGGCGTCGACGTGAAGGAAGGCGACTACGTGCTCGCGATCAACGGCCAGCCGCTCGACGCGCAGGAAAATCCGTATCGCCTTCTGCGCACGGCGCCCGGCCAGCTGGTGCAGCTCACGGTGAATTCGCGCGCGTCGGACGACGGCGCGCGCACGGTGCTGGTCAAGCCGATCGACAGCGAGGAACCGCTGATCTATTTCGGCTGGGTCAAGCACAACCGCGAATACGTCGAGAAGGCGTCCGACGGCGAGATCGGCTACCTGCACATTCCCGACATGGGCGCCGACGGCATCCGCGAGTTCATCAAGTGGTTCTATCCGCAGCTGCGCAAGAAGGGTCTCGTCGTCGACGTGCGCGACAACGGCGGCGGCAACGTCTCGGCGATGATCATCGAGCGGCTGTCGCGCAAGCTGCTCGGCCTCGATTACGGCCGCGGCTCGGAAATCACCGGCACGTATCCGCAGCAGACCTTCCTCGGCCATCTCGCCGCGCTCTGCAACGGCACGACAGCGTCGGACGGCGACATCTTCTCGTACATGTTCAAGCAGGCGAAGCTCGGTCCGCTGATCGGCACGCGCACCTGGGGCGGCGTCGTCGGCATCAACGGCTGGGGCCCGGCAATCGACGGCGGCGACATCTTCGTGCCGCAGTTCGCGACGGCGAACACCGAAGGCCAGTACGTCATCGAGGGCCACGGCGTCGATCCCGATATCGTCGTCGAGGAAGATGTCGCGGCGCAGCTTTCCGGCAAGGATCCGCAACTCGACCGCGCGATCGAGGAGCTGAAGAAGGCCATCGCGGCCGAGCCGGTCGCATTGCCGCCGCGGCCGACCGCGCCGGTGAAGGCGCCGCCGGACATGCGCGCGGCGGGTGTCACGGGCGACTGAGGAAAATCGCCGTCCCCGCGAAACCGGGGACTCGGCGCGGTTCTGATCCCGCGCTTGACGAAAGACGCTGGGTCCCCGCTTCCGCGGGACGGCGCAGCCGAGCGTGCTCGGCTACGCCGCTTTCACGTCGCGCAGGGTCCAGTGCTTGCCGATCAGGAGATCGAGCCGGTGCCGCACGATCACGTGCGGCAGCGACGTGACCACCTGCACGTCGGTGTGGAGATCGTGCTGCTCGGCGGTCACCGTCGCGTTCGCATCGCTCGCGCCGAGCGCAGGGTCGACGGCGTCGGGATCAGGCTGCATGCTCCGCCAGCGCTGCCACAGCGAGGGCGTGCGCAGCGCGTCCTGGAACAGCTCGGCGAAGCTCTGCGGAGAGCCGCCGTGAAATGAAAGCTCGTGCGACTCGCCGCGGGCCTTGGGCAAATCCTGGATCGAAATGTAGTAGCGCTGCGTGCTCATCGCGGAATCCGGCCGGGTGATCCCGGAATTCTAGCAGCCGCATCGCGCGGCGCGGACCGCGCAAGCCCGGCCAGCGCGGCGGCGAGCACGCTCGCAAGGCAAGGCCAGCCGAGGTAGCGCAGCTCAGCCGGTGCGAGCACGATCACGGCCGGCAGATACAGCCACGCGCTGGCGAGCGCGGCAAGCGCGATCGTGTCGGGCAATTCGCGGCGCGCGCGCCACACGAACGGTGCGGCGACGAGCCCGACGAGGAGCCAGGGCCAGCCCGCGAGCAGCGGCGTGCGGGCGAGGCGCGCCGCTGCCTGCATCAGCGCCCTGTGCAGCCAGGAATCGTTGCGCGCGACGGGCGGATTGTCGCGGTAGCGGAACTCGTCGTCGACGTAGATCAGCTCGCGCGGCCACGCCGGATCGTGCACGCCGAGCAGCGCGCGCGCCTGCCGCGCATGATGCGCAAGCCACGCGCGCGGATGCGCGCGTATCGCCGAGAGCCAGGCGTGGCGCAGCGTCGCAAGCTCCTCCGCGGTGAAATCCGTCATGAACGGGTCGCGCATGCCGTGCGTCGTGTGCTGCAGCATCGGCACGTTGCTCCAGTGGCGGAATGCGCCGGCGAGCTCGGCGACGTCGAGGCCGGGGCCGATCATGAACGACGGCAGCAGCATGCCTCCGCTCGCGACCGACAGCGCGGCAAGGTCCCATTCCGCCGCCGCCGGCCAGAGCGGCACGTGACGCTGCACGCGCGAGTTCACCGCCGTGGTGGCGAGCGCGCACGCCGCGCAGATGGCGATGGTGGCGAGCGCGACGCGCTGGCGCGACGCCGCGCTGCCGCAGGCGAGCCAGGCCATCCAGCCCGCCATCGGCACGATCGCGGGCAGCGCGTTGTGCCGCACGGCCGATGCATAGAACAGCACGGGCAGCGTCGCGACTATCCAGCCGCGCCGTCGGGTCGCATGCGCTTGTGCCAGCGCACCCAGCACGAACAGGAGCGCCGAGAAGAGCCCGACGTCGGTCCAGACGTGGCCCCGCAGCAGCCACGGCACCGGCGCGAACGCGGCGACGAGCATCAGCACAAGCAGGCGCGCGCGGGAGAGCCGCAGCGCGTCCGCCAGCAGGGCAAGGCCGCTCCAGAACAACGCGAGGTGCAGCGCAAATACGAGGGCCGGTCCCTCGAGCAGCGTGTCCAGCGCGCGCCAGACGAAGATCAGGATCGGCGGCGCGATGTCCGTCGTCTCGCCGCCGCGCGCCTGCCACCAGGCGTACGCCGAATCGAACGACATCTGGCCGGGCCACCAGGCGGCCACGTCGAACGCGAAACCGGCAAGCGCGATCAGCCATGGCCAGAAGCGCGGCGGCAGGGCCCTGAGGAAAGGCGTTTCGTTCCGGTCCATGCCGTCAGGCTGCCCGCGCCCAGTGCGCGAGTGCCGCGGCGTCGTCGCCGGCGTCCGCGCCGTGCGCGATCACGCCGAGCAGCGGCGCCGCGATGCGCGTGCGCAGCGTTTCGATATTGAGATCGGCATGGCTCATCGCGGGATCGATGCGATTGGCGATCCAGCCGGACAAGGCGCAGCCGTCGGCGAGGATCGCGCGCGCTGTCAGCAGTGCGTGATTGATGCAGCCGAGCCGCAGCCCGACCACGAGCACGACCGGAAGATCGAGCGCGCGCACGAGGTCGGCCTGCATCAGCGTATCCGACAACGGCACCGACCAGCCGCCGACGCCTTCGACGACGATGCGGTCGACCGTCGCGGCGAGCTCGCGATACGCGGCCACGATCGGTCCGATCGCGATCTCGACGCCCGCGTCGCGTGCGGCGATGTGCGGCGCGATCGCGAGCGGCAACGCGAACGGATTGCTGAGCGCGTACGGCGGCGTCGGGCTGCTCGCCGCGATCAGCGCCTCGGTGTCCTCGTTGCGCAGCTCGCCGTGCGCCACCCGGCAGCCGCTCGCGACCGGCTTCATGCCGACCGCGCGGCGGCCCAGACCGCGTTGCGCATGGAGCAGCGCGACGCTCGCGCGTGTCTTGCCGACGCCGGTATCGGTGCCCGTGACGAACACGCCCCGCGCGTTCACGTCGCGCGCTCCGGCTCTGGCGCGAAGACGCGCGGAGCGAGTTGCGCGGCCTGCATGAACGCAGACAGGCCCCGCGAGCGGGCGCGGGCGCGAAAAAGGGTCCCGGGAGGCGTCGTCGGCATCATCGCGAGGTTCCGGATGGCGCGCAGTATGCCAGCGGGCCCGGCCACGCCGGTCGGCGTACAATAGAGGTTTGGTGACGGCGGCGCGTTTTCTCGCCCTGCGTGTTCGAAGCGGGCAGCGGCGGCCAGCGCTCCGTCGCGCAGTGCGTATATCGAGGATCATGATGTTCGTTGCAGAAGCGCCACGCGCGACCACGAAGGCCGGGTTGTATGAGGAGCTGGCCGGGCAGGCGCGCGGGTTGCTCGCCGATGAGCGCGACCGCATCGCCAACGCGGCGAACTTCGCCGCGCTGGTCTATCACGCCTTGCCGGCGATCAACTGGTGCGGGTTCTACTTCTTCGACGGCCACGAGCTCGTGGTCGGCCCGTTCCAGGGCAAGCCGGCGTGCGTGCGCATTCCGCTCGGCAAGGGCGTGTGCGGAACGGCGGCGGCGACCCGCGAGATGCAGGTCGTGCGCGACGTCGACGCGTTCGCGGGCCACATCGCATGCGACGCCGCGTCGCGCTCGGAAATCGTCGTGCCGCTCGTCGACGGCGATCGCCTCGTCGGGGTCTTCGATGTCGACAGTCCCGATCTCGCGCGCTTCGACGACGAGGATCGCAGCGGCATGCAGCGGCTGTGCGCGATATTCATGGCGTCCTTGCGTGGCTGAGGCGCGAGCGACGGCGAGGGGAGGGCAATGAGCAGCAGCAAGATCCGCAATGTAGGGCCGAAGTCCGCGGCGTGGCTGCGGCAGGTCGGCGTGCGCTCGACCGAGGACCTCGCGCGCACCGGTCCCGTGGAAGCGTTCCTCAAGGTCAAGCGCGCGGGTTTCCGGCCGAGCCTCAACCTGCTTTACGCGATGGCAGGCGCGCTCGCGGAGTGCCATTGGGCCGACCTGCCCGAAGCGCGCAAGCAGGAGCTGCTGGCCGCGCTGGAAGCGGCCGAGTCGGCCAATCCGATCCGCTCGCGCTGGGAAAAGGCCGCTGCGGCGAGCGAGCGTGCCGCGAGCGGCGGCAGTGAGGAAGCGGAGAGCGACGCGAGCACGGGTGGCGGCTTTCTCGACGACATCGACGCGGAGCCCGCATCCGGCGGTGATGCCGACTCCGGCTTCAGCCGCTTCGACTAGGCAGGCCGCACGACGGCGTAGTTGCGCGCATCCTCGCGCCATTTCGGCGCGGCGCGGATCGCGGGCAGCACCGCTTCCGGCGTGTCGACCAGCGTCCACATGTCGCGGTGCTGCGGATTCATGAAGCGCTGCCCGATCATCTCTTCCATGAAGCGCTGCAGCGGCGCGTAGTATCCGTTGGTGTTCACCAGCACCATCGGATTGAAATAGAGCCCGAGCCGCTTCAGCGTCAGCGCCTCGAACCATTCCTCGAGCGTGCCGCAGCCGCCGGGCAGCGCCACCACGGCGTCCGAGCCGGTGAGCAGGCGATGCTTGCGCTCGCGCATGTCTTCGACGACCTCGAGGCTGGCCAGCCCCGGGTGCTGCCATTCGATCTCGGTCATGAAGCGCGGAATGACGCCGATGACGTTGCCGCCGGCGCTGAGCGCGCCGTTCGCGAGCGAGCCCATGAGCCCGACCGCGCCGCCGCCGTACACGACGGTGCAGCCGGCTTCGGCGAGCAGGCGGCCGAGCGTCTCCGCGGCGTCGTGATAGACGCGGTCGCAATGCTCGCTGGATGCGCAGTAGACGCAGATGCGCATGATCTTCCGCCGGATCTGCCTGGCCGAGCCGCATCGTACCGTTTGCGCGCGGCGCGCGGAATTGCGCGCCGGGCTTGCGTGCGCAGACGCGACGGCTGGATGGTTATTCGACCGTCACCGATTTCGCGAGATTGCGCGGCTGATCGACGTCGGTGCCGCGCAGCACGGCGACGTGGTACGCGAGCATCTGCAACGGCACGGTGAACACGGCCGGTGCGATCAGGTTGCCGCCCGACGCGATCTTGAGCACCGCGCCGCGGTTGCCGTCGTGGCTCATCGCCACGTCGGTATCGGCGAACACGAAGAGCTCGCCGCCGCGCGCGCGCACTTCCTCGAGATTCGATTTCAGCTTTTCGAGCAGCTGGTTGTTCGGCGCCACCGTGATGACGGGCATGTCCGCATCGACGAGCGCGAGCGGCCCGTGCTTCAGCTCGCCGGCCGGATACGCTTCGGCGTGGATGTACGAGATTTCCTTGAGCTTGAGCGCGCCTTCGAGCGCCACCGGATAATGCACGCCGCGGCCGAGGAACAGCGCGTGATGTTTGGGCACGAAGCGCTCGGCAAGCCGGGCGATTTCGGGCTCCAGCGTCAGCACTTCGGCGATCGCGCGCGGCAGCGTCGCAAGCTCGTTGACCAGCCGCGCGTACTTCGCCGGCGCGAGGCCGTTGATCCGCGCGAGCTCGAGCACGAGCAGCGCGAGCGCGGCGAGCTGCGTCGTGAACGCCTTGGTCGAGGCGACGCCGATCTCGGGGCCGGCGCGCGTCATCAGCACGAGGTCGGATTCGCGCACGAGGCTCGATTCCGGCACGTTGCAGATCGCGAGCGAGCCGATGTAACCGCGGTTGCGGCCGTCGCGCAGCGCCGCCAGCGTGTCGGCGGTCTCGCCCGATTGCGAGACCGCGAGGAACAACGTGCCCGGCTGCACGGCGGCGCGGCGGTAGCGGTACTCGCTGGCCACCTCGACGCTGCACGGAACGCCGGCGATGCCTTCGAGCCAGTAGCGCGCAACGAGGCCGGCGTGATAGCTCGTGCCGCAGGCGACGATCTGCACGGTCTTGACGCGCTCGAGCAGCTTGTCGGAATCGACGCCGAAGATGTTCGGCAGGATCCTGTCGGCGGCGATGCGGCCTTCGAGCGTGTCCGCGACGGCGCGCGGCTGCTCGAAGATCTCCTTGAGCATGTAATGGCGGTATTCGCCGCGCTCCACGGCGTCCGCGGTGAGCTCGCTCTTTCGCACCGGGCGCTCGACCGGCGTGCCGTCGGCGGTGTAGATGCGCACGCCTTCGCGCGTGATCTCGGCGATGTCGCCTTCCTCGAGATAGGTGAAGTGGCTGGTCTCGCGGATCAGTGCCTGCACGTCGGAACCGAGAAAGTGCTCGCCCTCGCCGATGCCGGCGACGAGCGGCGAGCCTCGCCGCGCGCCGACGACGTGGCCGGGTTGGTCACGGCTCATCACCGCGATGGCGTAGGCACCGTGGAGGCGCTGCGTCGCCTCGACGACCGCGTGCAGGAGATCGGCGCCGCGGTCCATCGCGCGATGGACGAGGTGGGCGATGACCTCGGTATCGGTTTCCGAGTCGAAACGGTAACCTTCGACCCTGAGCTCCTCGCGCAGCTCGGCATGGTTCTCGATGATGCCGTTGTGGACGACCGCAACGCGGTCGTCCGACACGTGCGGGTGCGCGTTCGCGGTGTTCGGCACCCCGTGCGTCGCCCAGCGCGTGTGCGCGATGCCGGTGAAGCCGGCGATCGGGGCATTTTCGTACAGGGTTTCGAGCTCTTTCACCTTGCCCACGGAGCGCATGCGCGCCAGCCTGTCCTCTTCGAGGACGGCGATGCCGGCGGAGTCGTAGCCCCGGTATTCAAGCGCCTTGAGCCCGGCGATGAGGATCGGTATGACGTCGCGCCCGCAGGTCGCAGCAACGATTCCGCACATGGGTTCCCACCACCTTATGACGATCGCCGGACGTGCCGGCACGGTCGGCAGCGCAGCCGGGCGTCGATCGTGCGGATTCCCTCCGCCGAGGCGGTCCTTGGCTTCGCGCTGGCGCCATGATACCCGGTTCACCCCATGCATAAACCGCGAATTGTCACGCCGTTTACACGCCGAGTTGGCAAAAATGCCTGAACGAGCCGAAGCGAAAGGCATGCCGGTCCGGGTCGGCCGGCGTGACGGGCGGCGTGTACGACGAGAGTTGGTAGACGATTTCGCGCCAGGCAGACCATGTCCCAGTACGAATTCCCACCGCGCAAGGAAGGGACGCTGTCCCTGTCCCCCTGGGGCGGCCTGCCGAGAAGCGTAGGAGGCGACGTGCTGCGTTTCCTGCGCAACCATACGCGACGCTGGCTGCTGGTGCTCGGCATCTGCGAGCTGGGACTCCTGGTGCTGTCGTTCTGGCTCGCCGCGCACTTCCGCTACTTCGGTGATCCCGATGCCACCGGCGTTTTCTCCTGGCACCTCCTGGTCAGGGCCGGCGCGTTCGCGGCCTTCATGATCCTCGGCATGGTCGCGCTCGGCCTCTACCAGATGCACCTGCGCGATTCGTGGTTCGGCATGCTGACGCGGCTGCTCGTCGCGTTCACCGGCGGCGCGCTCGCGCTGGTCATCTTCTATTACGTCGTGCCGCAGTTCCGCATGGGGCGCGGCGTGCTCGGCATCGCCATCCTGATCGGCTTCGTGCTGGTCGGCGCGTTTCGCGTGGGATTCTTGCGCACGGTCGACGCGGAAACGATCAAGCGGCGCGTGCTCGTGCTCGGCGCCGGCGTCCGCGCCGCGCTGATCCAGCAGCGCATGCGCCGTCGCGCCGACCGCCGCGGCTTCATGATCCTCGGCTACGTGAGCTACGGCGAAGACGCGGTGCACGTCCCGAGGGAGCAGGTCATCACGCTGGACGCGCCGCTCGACGAGTGGGCCGAGCGGCACCAGGTGGACGAGATCGTCGTCGGCCCGGACGAGCGGCGCGGCGGCCTTCCGATGGAAGATCTCCTTCGCTGCAAGCAGTCCGGCATCGACATCACCGAGCTTGCGACGTTCTTCGAGCGCGAATCGGGCAAGGTCAAGCTGTCGCTCGCCGAGCCCTCGTGGCTGGTCTTCTCGCGCGGTTTCGACACGACGCCGATCCGGCGCATGTCCAAGCGCGCGTTCGATCTCTGCGCCGCGTCGGGGCTGCTCGTGCTGACCTGCCCCCTGATGCTGCTGGTCGCGCTCGCGATTCGCATCGAGTCGGGGCGCGGCCAGCCCATCCTCTACCGCCAGGAGCGCGTCGGCGAGCGCGGCCGCGTGTTCGAGCTGATCAAGTTCCGCAGCATGCGCACCGACGCGGAAAAGGACGGCGTCGCGCGCTGGGCCAGCGCGGCTGACGATCGCGTCACGCGCGTGGGGCGCGTCATCCGCCGTCTGCGCCTCGACGAGCTGCCACAGCTCTGGAACGTCCTGCGCGGCGACATGAGCGTGATCGGCCCGCGGCCGGAGCGCCCGCAGTTCGTCGCCGAGCTCTCGCAGAAGATCCGCTACTACAACCTGCGCCATTGCGTGCGGCCGGGCCTCGCCGGCTGGGCGCAGCTGCGCTACCCGTACGGCGCCTCGGAGGAAGACGCCGCCGAGAAGCTCACGTACGACCTCTTCTACGTCAAGAACCACAACCTCCTGTTCGACATCCTGATCCTGATCCAGACCTTCGAGGTCGTGCTGTTCGGCCGCGGCGTACGCTGACTCGCCGGCAGACAAAAAAAGACCACGCCCGCGCACGGGCGTGGTCGAGCAGGGCCGGGTCGCGATTGGCGTCGCTACCCGTTTCCGATCATTCGGGTCCGATCATTCGAAGCCGCCTTCGAAGACCGCGTCGTAGTGGTCGCGCCAGTACACGACGAGGTTGACCAGCGCGATCGGCAGATTCTGCGCCGGCGGGTGGCCGGCCTGGTCGACCGTGTTGACGCCGTGGCAGCTCGGGCAGGCGCGGATTTCACCGGGCTTGACGCTGATCCAGTAACGCTCGCGCACGACAGGCGTGCCGTCGGCGGCGGTCGCCTGCCAGACCATGGCGCGCTGCGCCGGCACGACTGCCGCGAACGAGCCGTCCGACGCGATCGGCACCGCGCCCGGCGGCGCGTTCGGCGGAAGCGGCGGCATGAACTGCAAGGCGGCCGGATCGTGCAGCGGCTGCGCCAGCGGGCGCCGTCCGGGGACCGGATCGTTCATGCCGCCTTCGCCGCGGATCTGGTCGGCCTGGAACAGCTGCATGTACGGGATGTCATAGACGATGCCGCCGTTGCCGAGTGTCTGCACGCCGCCCGGCACGCGCAGGTTGTACGGCTGCTGCTGGTCGGCCTGGTCGCGCGTCGTGGCGTTGCGGCCGACCAGGACGCCGAGGCCACGCACCGCCATGAAGTTCGCGAAGGACTCGAACGTCACGTGAGCTTCATCGAACGCCATGGCTTCCGGCGACTGCAGCGGCGGATCCACCGTCCGCGGCGGCACCGGCCGCGCGCGCACCTCGACGGGAGAGAGCTCCCACAGCGGGCCGTCGTAGGTAACGAAGACGTCGGGGTCCCAGTACGTCACGCGCTTGCTGATGCCCGGCGTCAGCGCGTCGCTCTCGGCCGCTTCGAGATAGCCGCCTGCGCCCGTGTGCAGCCGGTAGAGGCGGAACTTGTACAGCGACTCCGGATTCGCGCGCGTGCCGATGTTGTCGGCGCTGCCGGCGTGCGAGTCGTAGGCGGCGACCATCGTCCCGTCGCTCATCGGCAGCGGGTTGCGGTAATGGCCGGTGAAATCGGCGGGCGGCGTGCCGTTGTGGAACTCGCGCGTGCTTCTCGGCGTGAGGTACGTCACCTGCATCTGGCTCGCGTTCATCGCCGGCGGCGCCATGACCGAGATGATCTGCCCCGCGGAATCGGTGTAGAACTCCGGCGCGTCGATCGCGATGTAACGGCCCGGCGTGGTCGGGTCTTCGCGGATCTGCAGCCAGTTCACGGTGTCGTTCTGGTTCGTGCGCGGCGGCGAGAACGGATTGAAATCGTGCAGCGCCGGATCGTGCTTGAGGCTCATGTTGAAATAGTTGCTGAGCTCGTGCCGCCCGACGTGATTGAGCGTCTCCTCGCCGCTGCCGTCCTGGTTCATCATCCACGGGAAGAACTGGTTCATCACGTGGCCGTACGCGGCGCTGGTTTCGTAGCGCGGCTCGGGGAACACGTCGACCGATGGGCTCATCGGCGCGTTGGCGTCCTCGGACGCCCAGTTGAACGTGCCGTAGTCCGGGTTCTCGGCCTGCTGGTCCTGCTGGAGGTGATCCCAGCGCGTGAAGATCACGCGGCCGAAGCTGTCGATCGTGGGCTGGAACGAACCGGACACCGCGTGCTGCAGCAGCGTGAGCTGTCCGGTCGCGGGATCGAGCTTCCAGAGGCCGGTCGGTGTCGGCGTCGACTCGTATTCGTCGAGCTGCGGATACAGATGGCGCTGACCGTTGCGCGAGCGGTCGCTGGAGAAGATGATCGTGCCGTCGCTCGCATACATCGGCTCGATGTTGTTGGTGTCGGCCGGCTGGCCGGGGACGCGGCGGATCTGCACCGACTCGCCTTGGCCGAAGCCTGTGATCTCGTAGATCTGCCAGTAGTACTCGCCGTATTCGTACTGACGCGTCGGCGCGCCGATGACCATGCTGAAGAGCGCCTTCGTGCCGGTCCAGTCGACCGAAGGGTCGCGCACGGCGATCGCATTGGCGCCCTGCATGCCTTCGTCGCCGTAGCCGGCTTCGGCGGTGAGGTTGCGCAGCGTGCCGTCGGTGTAGCGTATCCAGAGATCGCCGCCGCGCGCGACCTCCTGCATCGAGGTCTGGTGATTCGCGAAGACCGACGTGATCGTGGCGAAGCCCTCGATGGGGACCTGCGTCACGAACATCACCGGATTCGGGAGACTCACCGTCTCGCTCTCGCTCGGTGCTGCGAACGTATAAGAAGCTGCAAGGAACAGCGCGGCGAGCGGTGCGAGCCGGGCAGCCGCGAGGCGATTCCTGAGACGGACGAGCCGCCGCGAAAGCGCCCGGGACGAGCGATCGAACTGCATAATAGCGAACCGAGTTGGGAAGCCAGGGGAGACGGGCGCGATAACACCCGAATAATAACGTGCTTTCAGTGACCCCGATCACAGGCCATTTGCAAGAAAACGCGACATCCGTCGCTGGTCCGCATTCGAGTTGCAATATGGATTCTTAACCTGGAGCCCGCACGCACGTGAAGACACGCCGCAATTCGAGTGCTGGGCGCCGCACCGGGCAGCTCACCTACGGTGCGCAAAAATAGGCTCAATCAAGAAAAACGGAGATTGCCAGCTTGTCCTTTCGATATTGGGTCACACGCTCCGATACGCCGACGGCTCGCGCGATTCGCGCCGTCTACAGGGGAGTGCACAATTTCACGCTGCCGGCGCCGCGCATCGTGGTCGTGCCGATGCTCTACGTGTTCCTCGCGCTGCGCGCGGTGATTTTCTTCATCCGCCGGATCTTCCTCGCCGAGCCGCTGCTCAAGGCCTATTGCACGCGCCACGGCAAGGGCGTGACCACGGGCATATATGTGCCGTGGGTGAAAGGCCGCGGCGAGCTCATTCTCGGCGATTATGTCCATATCGACGGAAAGGTCTCGATCGCGTTCGGTGCGCGCTTCGTGGAGCGGCCGCGGCTGACGCTCGGCGACCATACCGGCGTTGGCCACGAGACGAGCTTCGTGGTCGGGCGCGAGATCCGCATCGGATCGCATGTGCGCATCGCCTCGCAGGTCTCGTTCCGGGACTCCGGCGGCCACGCAAGCGATCCCGCGCTGCGCAAGGCCGGCGCGCCGCCGGACGAGGAGGACGTGCGCGCCATCATCGTCAACGACAACGTCTGGATCGGCGGCGGTGCGCTGATCCTGCCCGGAACCGAGATCGGCGAAGGCAGCATCGTCGCCGCGCGCTCGGTCGTCTCGGGCGTGGTCGCACCGTATACGGTCGTCGCCGGCAATCCGGCCCGGCGCATCGGCACCCTGACGCCGCCGGCCGCCGCATGAGCGGGTCCGCTTTCGCAGGTTGCGCCGATTCGCCCCTGCACCAGGCGCCGCGCCTGGCCGCGGCGCTCGGTCTCGGCGCGCTGACGCTCAAGCGCGATGACCGGCTCTCGTTCGCGGGCGGCGGCACGAAGTGCCGCAAGCTGGCGGGCCTTGAGCGGCGGCTGGCCGGAACGTCCGCGGACACGCTGCTCCTCAGCGGCGGCGCCACCTCGAACCAGGTGCGCATCATGGCCGCTTTCGCGAGCGTCACCGGGCGCGCCTGCGAAGTCTTCATCGACGCGGCCGACGACGCGCCCGCTGCGGATTTCGCGCGCCTCTGCGGCGCGGTCGTGCACGCCCTGCCGGACGCAGACGCCTGGAGGCTCAATGCCGCGATCCGCTCGCGTCTGAAGGCGCTGACCGGCGCCGGACGGCACCCGGTGGTCATTCCCGCCGCGAGCGCGGAAGACCTCCCGTGCTACGAGGCGGCGATCGCCGAGCTTGGGCGCGAGCGCATGGAGGCCGACATCATCGTCGTCGCAGCCGGATCCGGCGCGACGAGCGCCGGCTTCCTGCTCGGCCTCGATCGCCATCTGCCGACGTGCCGCCTGCTCGCGGTCAGCGTGGACCGCCCGGCTGCGGAGCTCCGCACCACCATAGAGCGGCTGGTCGCTTCCACGGGCATCGCCGCTGGGGGTCCCGACCTCGCGCGGATCATGCAGCGCCTCTCGATCGACGACCGCTCCGTCGGCGCGGGTTACGGCAAGCCGAGCGAAGCCTCGCTGCGCGCGACCGAACTCGCGGCACGCAGCGAAGGAGTGCTGATGGAACCCGTGTATACTGGCAAGGCACTGGCTGCGCTGGCGGCGATCGCCTCGGAAGGCGGCATCGCCCGCGACGCGCGCGTGATCTTCTGGCATACGGGCGGGGTTCCCTATCTGGCTGGCTCGCTGGCCGGGGCGCGTCCGTGACACGGGATTTGTCCGAGGCGAGCAGGGAGATTCGGCCGACGTGGTGGACTCGATCGAAACGCGAACGCGCGCGTTCATCCGCGAAACCTTTCCCGTCGCATCCGGCGACATCGCTGCCGACGCGAGCCTGCTCGGCTCCGGCATCATCGATTCGATCGGCGTCCTGACGCTGGTCACCTGGCTGGAGCAGGAGTTCGGCATCGTCGTCGCCGACGAGGACGTCGTGCCCGAGAACCTCGACACGCTGGCGCGCATCGTCGCGTTCGTCGAGCGCAAGTCGGCGGCGAATCCGCAGGAGGCGTAATGCGCTACGAGGAGTACCTCGCCGCGAGCGCGCGTCGCGACGGCAGCCGCGTGGCCGTCGTCCACGACAAGGGACGCACCACCTACGCCGAGCTCGACGCGCTGGCCGACCGCTTCGCCGCAGCGCTGATCACGGGCGCCGGCTTCGCGCGCGGCGAGCGCTGCGTGCTCTTTCTCGACAACCGCATCGAGACCGCGATCGGCATCTTCGGCACGCTGCGCGCGAGCGGCGTCTTCAGTGTGATCAACCCGACCACGAAGGCGAACAAGCTCGCGTTCGTGCTGAACAACTGCGAGGCCGCGGTGCTCGTGACCCAGGCCGAGCTGCTGCCGGTCGCCCTCGCGGCCGCGGCCGAAGCGCCGAGCGTGCGCCGCATCGTCGTTGCCGGCGGCGCCAGCGACGCCACGGCGGTTTCGTTCGACGATTTCATGGCCGCAGCCCCCGCGCGGCCGCAGGGCCCGGTGCCCGGCATCGACATCGATCTCGCGATGCTGGTCTACACCTCGGGTTCGACCGGCGAGCCCAAGGGCGTCATGATGACGCACCGGAACGTCGAGTTCGCGGCGACGTCGATCACGACGTATCTCGAGGCGCGCGCCGACGACGTCGTGCTGAGCGTGCTGCCGCTCTCGTTCGACTACGGCCTGTACCAGCTCCTGATGGCGGTCATGAAGGGCGCGACGCTCGTGCTCGAGAAGTCGTTCGCGTTTCCGCAGAAGGTCCTGCCGCGGCTGGCGAGTGAGCGCGTCACCGGCTTTCCGCTGGTGCCCACGATGGCCGCGCTGATCGTGCAGCTGCGCAACTTCAGCCCGGACTGGGCCGCGAGCGTCCGCTATCTGACGAACACCGCCGCAGCGCTGCCGCCCGCGCACATCTTCAGGCTCCAGGAGCTGTTCCCGAACGCGCGCATCTACTCGATGTACGGCATGACCGAGTCCAAGCGCTGCACGTACCTGCCGCCGGAGCAGCTCGCGAAGCGGCCGGATAGCGTCGGCATCGCGATTCCGGGCACCGAGGTCTGGATCGCCGACGACGAAGGCCGCCCGGTGCCGCCGAACGTAGTCGGCGAGCTCGTCGTGCGCGGCGCGCACGTCATGCAAGGCTACTGGCGCAACGAGAAGGCGACGGCGAAGACCCTCAGGATCGGACGCTATCCGTGGGAGAAAGTCCTGCACACGGGCGATCTTTTCCGCATGGACGAGGAAGGCTTCTGCTATTTCGTCGGCCGCAAGGACGACATCATCAAGTCGCGCGGCGAGAAGGTGAGCCCGAAGGAAGTCGAGAACGTGCTCTACGCGCTGGCCGGGATCAAGGAAGCTGCCGTCGTCGGCGTGCCGGACGAAGTGCTCGGCCGCGCGCTCAAGGCGCTGGTCGTCGTCGAAGAGGGGGCCGCGCTGCAGGCTCGCGATATCATCGCGCACTGCATGGCGCACCTCGAGGATTTCATGGTGCCGCGCCTCGTCGAGTTCCGCGATGCCCTGCCGAAAACGAGCACCGGCAAGATCCGCCGTGCGGCGCTGCAGGCGGAGGCCGAAGGCCGCGCGCTGCCGGGCGACGACGAATAGCGGCGACCGGCGTCGCGCGCCGCCATGGTGGGCGAACGGGAATCTCCGCGAAAACGGCCATGACATCCTGGCGTACATGCGTGCTGCGGGCGGCCCGATGAACACGCGACCGAAGAAGACGAGGCTGCTGCGCTGGCTGCCGCGCTCCGTCGTGCTGACGTACGGACCGGCGGCGCGCAACACGATCTATCTCACGTTCGACGACGGGCCCGATCCTGCGACGACACCGCAGCTGATCGAGCTCCTCGCTCAGCATTCGGCGCGGGCGACGTTTTTCCTGATCGGCGAGCACGTCGAGCGTCACCCGGACCTCGTCCGCGGCCTCGTCGGCGCGGGACACGGCCTCGGCAATCATTCCTACGACCATCCGAAATTCGACGCGATCACGCCGGTGCAGCAGGACGAGCAGATCGCGCGCACCGATCGGCTGCTCGCCGGATTCGACGGCCGGGCGACCCATCCGTTCCGCCCGCCCTACGGCGTGCTGCCGGCCGGGCTGATCGCGCGCTCCGCGCTGCGGCGCCGGCAGCTTGCGTACTGGTCCGTCGACAGCCTCGACTATCAGCAGAGATCGGCCGAGGAGCTCGTGGCCATCCTGCGCAGCCAGCCGCCGCGCCCGGGCGACGTGATCCTCATGCACGACGGCAGGCCGCACACGCTCGAGCTGCTCGCGGTGATGCTGCCCGAGTGGCGGCGTGCCGGATTCGCGATGGAAGCGCTGCCGGTGGCCGCATGAGAATCGTCTATCACCACCGGACGCGGGGCCGCGACGTGGAAGGCGTGCACATCCGCGGCATCGTCGGCGCGCTGCGCCATCTCGGCCACGAGGTGACCATCGTCTCCTTTCCGGGGGCCGATCCGGAGCAGGCGGAGGCAGCGGCGCCGCGCGTGCGCGCGAAGTCGGCGCTGTCGACCCTGGTGTCGAAGACGCCGGGCGTGCTGTTCGAGCTTCTCGAGCTCGGCTACAACCTCGTCACCTGGTTCCGCATCGGACGCGTCGTGCGCCGCGCGCGGCCCGATCTCATCTACGAGCGCTATTCGCTGTTTCTCTTTGCGACGATCCTGAAGGCGCGCCGGCACGGCATTCCGATCGTGCTCGAGATCAACGATTCCGCGCTCGTGCCGCGCGTGAGGCCGCTGTTCCTCAAGGCGCTGGCGCGCCGCATCGAACGCTGGTGCATGCAGAACTGCACCGGCCTCGTGTTCATATCGAGCTATTTCCGCGACCTCGCCCGCGAGGCTTACGGGACGATCAGCCCGTCGGTCGTGTCACCGAACGCGGCCGACGCCGCGCGCTTCGATCCCGCGCTGTTCGATCGCGAGGCGCTGCGGCGTCGGCACGGCATCGGTCGCGAAGTCGTGTGCGGCTACGTCGGCGCCTTCGTGCACTGGCACGGCGTCGCCGAGTTCGTGCGGCGCATGGCGCCGCGGCTCGCGCAGCGGCACGACCTCAAGCTCGTCTTTGTCGGCGGCGGCGTCGACCTCGACGCCGTGCGCGCCACGGTCGAAGAGCACGGCGTTGCCGATCGCGTGCTGCTGCCGGGCCGTGTCGATCACGCCGACATTCCGGGCTGGATCGCCTGCATGGACCTTGCGGTGCTGCCGAACTCGAACGTGTACGGCTCGCCGATGAAGCTGTTCGAGTTCATGGCGATGGGCGTCGGCGTGGTCGCGCCGGATTATTCGCCGATCGCCGAGGTGGTCGAGGACGGGCGCACGGGCTGGCTGTTCCCGCGAGGCGACATCGAGGCCTGCGTCGACCGTGTGCTGACGGTGGCCGGATCGCCCGCGGAGCAGGTGGCCGTCGGGCGTGCGGCGCGCGAATACATCGTCCGCGAGCGGCAGTGGCGCACCAATGCCGAGCAGCTTTTGTCGCTGCTCCCTCGCGACGCGATTGCGAGCGCGCCGGCGCGCTCGCCTGCGGCCTGACGCAGGGCTGCCGGACTATTGCGCGCCTTTCTCGCGCGGCTGCGGCGGCTTCCTGCCGACGAAGCGGCGCAGGTAGTTCGCGCCGATGCCGCCCACGATCGACAACCCGGGCGCGGGATCCCGGAAGCGGAACGCGTGCGTGTGCGAGCGCGCCCACTGGCCCAGGATGCGCCAGATCGGATCGCGTGTCGTCGTGTCCTGCGCGAGCACGGTCTTGATGTCGCCGTAGAGGTTCACGCAGCCCTTGCCGGTCCGGTAATCCCGTGAGGCCACCGTGACCGGCAGCCCGAGCGCGTCCTGGTAGGCCATCTCGCAGACATTGACGCCGCAGAGCGCGGCGAACTCGACATACCACCAGGCGCGCGTGTTGACCTCGAGGATGCGGAAGTCGCCATTGCGCGCATCGCGCTTGAATTCGGCGCTGAAGATGCCGCGGTAGCGAAGCTCGGACAGCAGCCGCGTGATGCTCTCGACCGCCTGCGCGATCTCTTCCAGCGGGATGCTGACGCAGTACGAGCTGTTGCCGAAATCGGGCGGAAAGATGCGAATGCGACGCCGCGCGAGGAGCCCGGTCAGCCGCCCGTCGCGGTCGCGGAACCCGTCGATGAAATAGTGGTCGGCCGAGGTGCCCGGGACGTACTCCTGCGCCATCAGCTTGAAGCCCTGGCCGTCGAGCCGGCGCCAGATGTCCGCAAGCTCCTGCCGGCTGTGCACCCAGATGCCCTTCTTGCCGATGATCTGGCTGAAACGCTGCGAATTCGCCGGCTTGATGAACACACGATCGAGCTCGTCGAACGGGATCGCGTCGATCTCCTCGGCGGAGGCGATCGAATACGTGCGCGGATGCGGAATGCCGGCGGCCAGGAGAAAACGCGCGAACTCCGTCTTGTCCTGCAAGATCTCGAGCGTCCGCCGCGAACTCGTGCTGACATGGAATTTTTGCGCGAGATCGCCCGCGGGAAGATCGGCAAGCCAGAGCGCGGCGTCGTCGGCGCCCGGTATCAGCACGGCCTCGTCGAGTGGCATCGCGCGCAGCGCTTCCTCGGTGCCGCGCCCGATCTTGCCGTCCCAGGGCGTGCCCGGTGTCGCGCCGAACCAGCGCGAGCGTGTCGCGAGATCGCCCTCCGGGCAGGCGACGTAGGCAGGAATGCCGGCCATGGCGAGGCAGCGCAATGCCCCGAGTCCGGTGACGTCGCTGCCGAGCACGATCGCCGGAACGTTCCGGTCAGCCATCCCGAGAATCCCGCGTGAAGTCAGGTGCGAACGCGTGCGCATGGTTCACTTCCCCGGAAGTCGCACCGAGCGCTCCGCGAAAGCAACTCTACTACCCGGCCGACTGCGTGGCGAGAGCCTTGGCGTGGCCGGAAGCCACGCCGACGACTTTCATGGACGTCTGTTTCGTGCGCGGCTCGAATCCGGCGCGGATGAGTTACGCCGATGGACTCGCCGACCGCTGCTCTGCTCCGAATGGCGGAGCAAACCTGCGAGAATCGCGCTCATCGACGACGCCCGCACCTGGGCGCTCGAATTCAAAAGAAAGTCGGAGCGCGACATGAGCCGATCGGAGCGGAGCGGTGCGGAGCTCATCTGCGAGGCGCTGAAAGAAGCGGGCATCTCCTGCGTGTTCGGGCTGCCCGGCACGCAGAACGTCGAGCTTTACGAAGCGCTGCGCGGCGAGGGCCTGCGCACCATCGTGGCGACGCACGAGCTGTCCGCGTCGATGATGGCCAACGGCCACTATCGCGCCTCGGGCCGCATCGCCGCGCTCGCGACGATTCCGGGCCCCGGCTTCACCTGGGCGATGACAGGTCTCGCCGAGGCGTTCCTCGATTCGGCCGCGCTGCTGCACGTCGTCGGACAGCCCGCGAAGGGACCCGGCGCGCGCTTTCAGCTGCAGGCCATCGACCAGGCGGCCATCGCGGGTCCGGTCGTCAAACGCATTTACACGGTCGACTCGCCAGGCGAGGTGAAGGCCCGGCTGCGCGCAGCGGTCGTCGAGGCCGCGAGCGGCGAGCCGGGCCCGGTCCTGCTGCACGTTTCGCGTGCGGCGCTCGTCGGCCGTGCCGGCGCGGAGGACGCGGTGCCTGCCGCACCGGCAGCGCGCAGCCCGGATGCGTCGATGCTGGCGGAGATCGCGGCGCTGCTGAGTTCCTCGCGGCGCGTCGTGATTTTCGCCGGCCAGGGCGCCCACGAGGCGAGCGCCGGCGTGCAAAGGCTGGCCGAGCGTCTCGGCGCGGCGGTCGTCACCTCGACCTCCGGGCGCGGCGTCGTCAGCGAGGACCATCCGCTGTCGCTCGGGTTCGAGCTGGGCGGCACCGGCGCCACGACGCTCAATGCGCTGATCGACGAAAGCGATGTCGTGCTCGCGATCGGCTGCAAGTTTTCGCACAACGCCAGCCGCGGATTCCGCCTGCGCATCCCTCGGGAGAAGCTCGTGCACGTCGACGCGTCGCCGCAGACGCTCGGTGCGAATTACGAGGCCCGCCTTGCCCTCGAGTGCGAGGCCGGCGCCTTCGTCGGCGAGCTGCTCCACCTGCTCGGCCCGGACGAGACGCACCGGGAAGGTTTCCCGGCGGCGGACCTCGATCGCCTGCGCCGCCTCGGTCGCGCCGAGGCGCTGGCGGAGCACGTCGAGCCGCGCATTCACGGCGTGTCCGGCGCGAGCGCCGAGGCGTTCTTCACCGCGCTGCGCAGCGCGATGCCGCGCGACGCGTTGCTCGTCACCGATTCCGGCCTGCACCAGGTGCTCGCGCGACGCTATTTCCGGGTTCTGCATCCGCGCGGATTCATGACGCCGACGAACCTGCAGTCGATGGGCTTTGCGGTCGGCGCCGCCATCGGCGCCTGCGTGGCCGAACCGACGCGCAACGTCGTGGCGCTCATCGGTGACGGCGGCTTCATGATGTCCGGCCTGGAGCTGCTGGTGGCCATGCGCGAGCGCCTCAGGCTGACGGTCGTCGTCTTCGTCGACGGCGCCTACGGCCTCATCCGCACGCAGCAGCTCGAGCTCTCCGGGCGCACCTACGGCACCGAGTTCGATGCGCCCGACATCGCCGGTTTCGCGGCCGCGATCGGCGCGGACCACCTGCGCCTCGAGGACGGCGTGGATGCCGAGGGCCTGTTCCGGGCCGCGCTCGCGTCGGAGCGCGTGACGATCGTCGAAGTCGCGGTGGGCGATTCGCTGCCGATGCACTGGATGCGTGCCAAGGCTGCTGCGCGCACGCTGGTCCGGCCGGCGGCGAAGACCTTGTTGAGGACGTTCCGGCGTCGATAGCAGGCCGGATAATCCGTTCCGGCACCGACGCAATGACGGACACAAAATCGGCGGAAAAATGCCCACTCATTCGCGATTTCGGACGCGACCGAAGCACCTCGATTAACCATTTGTTCGCGTTTCGGACAACCGCCTTCGGTAGGCTGCGCGATCTGCGGAAACGGTCACAGCGACCCGCTTTCCGTCGGTCGTAACTTGTTTTGCTGCAACGATTCCCTTGCCGGCTTCGAGCCGCCTTCCCCTGGGGCGGCGCGGGCAGGGCGGTTCCGACGCGGCGTGCGGAGCCGTGGAAAGATTAAATACGAGGCATTTTAAATGATTCGCGGATTTCTCCCCTTATTGCTCGCGGTTTCTCCGCCGGTTTTCGCCACCGAGTGGTTCGTATCGCCGAACGGCAACGACAGCACCGGCAACGGCACCTTCGAGGCGCCGTTCCGCACGATCATGCGCGTGTTCAACACCACAAACGGCGTCGCCCGGACCGGCGACATCGTCACCCTGCGCGGCCCCGCCGGCAACAACACCTACAACGAGTGCAACGTGCGCGTGCGCGTGCCGGTCACGCTGCGCTCGTACCCCGGCGAGCGCGCGCACATCCACTGCGACATGAACGTGGCCAACAGCGTCGTGCTCCAGTTCGACACGGGCGCATCGGGCAGCACGGCATCGAACCTCGAGCTCAGCGGGTCGGAATACTACGGCGTCAAGCTCAACACCGACTGGTACACCGGCGGCGGCGAGGACGAGACCGGCGTCTCGCACGTGACGCTGGAGAACCTCAAGGTTCACGACACCGGCCATGACGGCATCAAGATCACGCCGAAATGCGACTACATCACGATCCGCCAGAGCGAGATCTGGAACACCGGCGCGATCTATCCGCCGGGCACGCCGCAGGAGGACAAGAACGCCGACGGCATCGACAATGTCAACGGCTCGAACATGCTCGTCGAGGACAACTACATCCACGACATCGCCACGACGGGCGTCTACTTCAAAGGCGGCGCCCGGGATGCCATCGTGCAGCGCAACCGCATCGAGAACGTCGGCTCGGGCGGTATCCGCGTCGGCTTCGACACCAGCCCCGAGTTCTTCGACCTCAGCGAAAACCCGCAGTACTACGAGTCGATCCGCGGCATCGTGCGCAACAACTACGTGCGCAACGCGACCTATGCCGGTATCTCGATCTATGCCTCGCTGGATGCAGTGGTCGTCAACAACACGATCGTCGACACGGCGCAGGAAGGACAGGCCGGCCTGTACTTCGGCATCTCGTTCCAGGACTGGGATCCCGATGCCGGCCGGCCGCCGAGCGTGAATCCGACCGTCCAGAACAATCTCGTCATCCAGAACGGCGGCGACTGCTTCGGCATCCGCTTCATCGACGAGGAGGACCTCGGTCCGCTCTCCGCGCTCGACGGCAATCCGGGCTCCGACTGGAATGCCTTCTACAATACCGCCGGAAACTGCGAGTTCGTCGATCAGCGCCCCGGCAGCCCGCTGGGCAACGGCGGCTCGCTGAGCGAGTGGCGCAGCTACGAGGATGCCGATGGATCGAGCCTGGAAACTGCCCTGTCGGTCGATGCCAGCGGGCACCTGCCGCCCGGAAGCCCCGCGATCGATCGCGGCACGACGCTGCCGCAGGTCATCGACGACATCGACCACGGCATGCGTCATGCGCCCTACGACATCGGCGCGGACGAGACCGAAAGCGAAGGCTCGGTCGACGACATCTTTACCAGCGGCTTCGATTGAGGCCGCGCGCGTCCGCTTTCACTCAGCCCGCGCCGGCGCGAACTTTCCGCGCCGGCGCCGGGTCCATCGCTTTCGCATGACCGACAGGGGAGCGATGGGATGCTGAGGACACTGCTGCTTGCCATCGCACTCGCTGCGCCGGCCAGCGCCGCAGCCAACGACTGGATCGTCTCGACGCTCGGCAGCGACGACGGCGGCAAGGGCACCGTTGCCAAGCCGTTCCGCACGGTCCGCCACGTGCTGGAGCGGATCGCCAAGGAAGGCGATACGGTGATGCTGCGCGGCATTCCCGGCAACAACGTCTACGCCGAATGCGATCTGCGTGTGCGCGTCAAGCTGACGCTGCGCTCGTATCCGGGCGAGCTCGCCCACATCCGCTGCGCTCCCGGCATCAAGGACAGCGTCGTGCTGCAGCTCGACCGCGAAGCGTCGGGCAGCACGGTCGCCGACCTCGAGCTCAGCGGATCGGAGTATTACGGCGTCAAGCTCAACACCGAGTGGTACCGCGGCGGCGGCGAGAAGGAGCGGGGCGTGTCGCACGTCCTGCTCGAGAATCTGCGCATCCACGACACCGGCCGCGACGGCATCAAGATCACACCCAAGGCCGACCACATCACGATCCGGCGCAGCGAGATCTGGAACACCGGCGCGGTCTATCCGCCGGGCACGCCGCAGGACGACAAGAACGCCGACGGCATCGACAATGTCGGGGGCTCGAACATGGTCGTCGAGGACAATTACATCCACGACATCGCCACGACGGGGCTCTACTTCAAGGGCGGCGCGCGCGACGTGCTCGTCCAGCGCAACCGCATCGAGAACGCGGCGGCCGGCATCCGCGTCGGCTTCGACACGAGTCCCGAGTTCTTCGACATCGACGAAAACCCGCGCTACTACGAGGCGATCGGCGGCGTCGTGCGCAACAACTACATCCGCAACACGATCTACGCCGGCATCGCGCTGCACGGCGCGAAGGACGCGACGGTCACCAACAACACCATCGTCGATGCGGCGCGCAAGGGACAGGCGGCCCTGTTCTTCGGCCTCACGCTGCAGGATGGGGACAAGGAGGCGGGGCGTCCTGCGAGCGTCAATCCGAAGATCGAGCGCAATCTCGTTTCCCAGAAAGGCGGCAACTGCGTCGAGATCCGCTGGATGATCACCGAGATCGAGTCGAAGCTGGCCGTGATCTCGGCGCTCGAAGGCAGTCCCGGCACCGACTACAACACGTATTACAGCGCCGGCGGCCGCTGCCGGTTCGTCGACGACCGCAACGGGCGCGGCCTGCTGCCGGCGATGTCGCTGGACACCTGGCGCAAGAGCGAATCATCGGACCTGCACAGCATCGAGGCGCCGTTCGCCATCGACGAGAGCACCGGTCGCCTCATGCACGCCGAGGGCGCCTCGGCCGGGCGCGGCGTCATCGAGCCGCCGAACCGCTAGGCTGCAATCACGTTCCGTTTCTTCACGAGCTGCGCTCGGGCGTCGTAGCGTCCGCTGCGTCGGCCAGCGCATCGGCGAGCGGTACGCTCGGCTTGCGCCGGATCAGCTTCGTCACGGCGCGGTGCGCAAGGAGACGCCAGCCGACCGGCCGCACGTCGATCCAGTCGAGCCGCACCGATCCGGTGCTGAGCGAGCGCTTGTACTGCTGATCGCCGGCGAGCAGGTCATAGCAGAGCGTGTCGCCGGCGAGATGCAGCTCGATCGCGAGGAGCTGCGCGAGATAGCCGGGCCGGTCGTGGTGAGCCAGCAGCCCGTAATTGAGTCCCGCGTTGTAGAAATAGGCCTGGCCGCGCCAGACCAGATTGTAGAGATAGCCGATCGTCGCCGGGCCGGCGGAGATCCGGATCAGCTGGGTGAACCCGCTCGCGGTGCATTCGCGCACGAGGTCGCGATGGAAGGCGACGAAGAAGGCGCTCGCGAACGAGCCGCGCAGGCCCTTGCTCTTCCAGTATCGGTCGTGCAGGCCGCGCAGCTCGTCGAGGTATTGCAGCGCCACGTCGGCGTCCGGGGCGACATCGGCGCGGAGCGGGCCGAGCGCTTCGTAGGCGCGCCGCGTCTTGCGCAGGATGTTGCGCGTGCCGCTGCTCAGCGCTTCGAGATAGCTCCGCCCCGACGCGCGGAGCGCAGCGAGATCGACGCGATAGGACGGCGAGCTGCGCGTGACGAAGGCGCGCATCGTCGGCGGCAGTGCCTCCGCGATCGCTTGCGCGTGCGTGGACGCGCTGATGCGCAGGCTGCCCCAGCGGGGCGGCGGGTCCTCGAGTGCCGCAAACAGCGCGGAGTAGGCACGCGCTTCCTCGCCGCGCCTGACCAGGAGCCCGGCGTATTCGATCGTGATCTCGTCGATCACGTCGTCGCCCGTTTCCTGCACCATGATCGGCCGCACGCCGGCGAGGCGTCTGATCCCGCGCTCGCGCACGTGCACGAGCAGCGTCAGCGCGACGATCTCGCCGTTGACGCGCAGGCGGAACACCAGTGGCCGGATCGTCTTCGGCAGGTGGCGCAGCCAGATCGAGACCCAGGCCCACGACAGGAACGGCGCGCAGTCGGCGGCCGCTTCCAGGCGCTGCCAGTCGGCACCGAGGTCGCCGTAATCGGCGAGCGCGATCAGCTCGCCGCGATCGGCGGAATCCCGGGCCGTCGCATCGGCGGGCGTCGGCACGGCGACGCGCTCAGCGAACGGCCGGTCCACGACGGCTCCGTCGTCCTTGCGCTTGCCGCTCACGCCGCACGCCGACGCAGGAACACATGCCGGCGCCTTGCGCATTGCCCCCGTCTTGCCGGATCGCTCCGATTGTCATCACCCGCTCCTCCCTGGCAGTCTCCGTTCACAGATCTCCGAACATCGACAGCACATTCCCCAGCACGAGCATATACGGCATCAGCAAGGCCGCCTTCAATCGCGACGTGCTCGCGATATCGGCGCAGTAGTCGCGCACGAACGCGCGCCAGTTCGGCGCGTTCACGCCGTTGATCGAAACCGTGATCGACGTGCTCAGGATGCGTGCCGTGTGCCACCAGCCCGCCGGCACGAACAGCGTCTCGCCGGGACGCAGCGTGAAGCGAATGCTTTCGGCCTGCCTGAACATCGGATAGCGCGCGAGGTCCGGCCGCTCCACGTCTTCGACGGACGACTTGTTCGCCTCCTCGCCGGAGCGCGGATAGACGAACGGCGTCTGGTCGGGCGCGAGCGCGAGATATTCCTTCTCGCCGTAGAGCTGCATCAGGAATGCGTGCGTGTGCAGGTTGTCGTAGTGCAGCACCGGAAACCTGGCGCCGCGTCCGCCGATGTAGAGCTCGACATAGGTCGGCGGAGTGCGCGAGGGAAAGGCACGGCTCTCGAGCCAGTTCGGCTGCGTGCACTCCGGCATCGGCGTGATGTCGGCGGCGAGCTCCGCGGGCCAGCGCGCGATCAGCTCGTTGCGAAGGTACGGCGCGGGACGCTCGGGCGTCGACGCCTCGATGCGGTCGATCAGCTCGCCGAGCGGCCACTCGCGTCCGTCCACCTTCACGGTGCGCGTGGGGTAGTTCTGGCGGAAGAAATCCGGCGTCCATTTGTCCAGCGCGGCCCAGTGCCGGATCGCGCCGGACACGACGACGGGCTTCAGCGGCCGCATGTAGCGCTCGCGGAACGCCGCGGGCCCGAGGTCCTTCCACTCGTGACGATCGATGTCCTGCGCAAGGACCTTCATGGCCGCCCGTCCCCGGCATCTCCCTTCTGCACCGCCTCGACCATGGCCGCGAACGTCGGCGCATAGTCCGGCAGCAGCATCGTATCTCCACTGCACCCCTCGGGCCCCAGAAATTTCGTGCTGCTCTTCGCAAGGCGGGCCCAGCGCAGCGGGACATCCGGCGAGTGCGTCCAGGATTCGCACGGCAGCATCAGATCGACGTGACCGCCGAACGGCCGCGGCTCGTATTTGCGGATTGCCGCGACCGTCGTCTCCTCGACGCGGCGTCGGCGCAGCATGACCGGATCATTCTCGGCTGCGGGCTGCGGCCGGCGGCGCAGCCGCTCGGCGAAATAGCGCCGCCGCTCGTCCGCCGGCAGCGTCACCAGCGAGCGCAGGTGATCGCGCATGCGGCGCGCAAAATGCAGGCTTCGCGCGACGATCTGCGGGAAGGCCCGGTACGACGTCGAATACGGCGCGCCGAACAGGATCACGCGCGTGATCTTCACGCCGCTCTCGGAGAGCTGCCGGGCCAGCTCGAACGCGATCGTGCCGCCGGCGCAGAAGCCCGCGATGGCGATCGGTCCTTCGCCGCGCAGCTCGCGGATCTGCCCGGCGAAATAGCGGGCGAGATCCTCGATCGTGGTCAGCGGCTCGGTGCCTTCGTCGAGCCCGGGCGGCTGCAGGCCGTAGAACGGCTGGTCCTCGCCCAGCGCGTGCGCCAGCGCGCGATAGCAGAAGACGTCGCCGTTGTGGCCGGCCGTGCCGAAGATCGGCACGCGCGTGCCGAGCGGCTGCAGCGGCACCACGGCTTTCTGCTGTTGCGCGAGCTTTTCGGCCGAACGCAGGAACTCGACGATCTCGGCCTTGCGCTCGGCAAGCTGGCGCCGGTGCTCCTCGGTCAGTGCGCCCGCCGGCGCGCTGAGCTTCAGGCGATCTCCCTCGAGCACGACACGCGCGTCGATCCGGCGCAGCTCTGCGAGAAGCTCGGGTACGGTCACGGCTCGCTCGGCGACGCTCACAGCTCGATCTCCTCGCGATCGCCCCGATCCTCTGCGCTCGCGCGCCCGGCCTCGGCCACCCAGGCCAGCGCGTCGATCGCGGCCGCGAGGCCTTCCGGCGTCGGCCGCTCGAACAGGTTGCGCAGCGGCAGCTCGACCTTCGCTTCGGTGCGCAGCCGCGCGATGATGCGCGCGGCCATCAGCGAATGGCCGCCGAGCTCGAAGAAATCGTCGTGCACGCCGATGTCCTCGCGGTGCAGCTCGCGAGCGAACGCCGCGACGACCAGCGCTTCGGTCGGCGTGCGCGGCGCGACGATCGTCCGCGCGGCCTCGGCGGGCGCCACGTCCCGTCCGTCGAACGCGAGTGCCTTGCGGTCGATCTTGCCGTTCGGCGTGCGCGGCAGCGCGTCGGCGACGATGATGTGATTCGGGCGCATGTACGGCGGCAGCGTGTCACGCAGCCGTTCGTTGAGCCGGTCCGGCAGGTCGCGGCCGTCGTCGCGCGCGGCGACGAAGAGCAGCAGCCGCGTGTCGTTCGGGCCGAGCTCGCGCACGGTGGCTGCTGCCTCGCGCACGCGCGGATCCTCGAACGCCGCCGCCTCGATGTCGCCGAGCTCGATGCGGAAGCCGCGCAGCTTGACCTGGTCATCCGCGCGGCCGTGGAAGTGCAGCACGCCTTCGCGCACGCTGCCGATGTCGCCGGTGCGGTACATGCGGCCGCGCCCGGCGAACGGATCGGGGCGGAACCGCTCGGCGGTGAGCTCGTCGTTGCCGAGATAGCCGCCGGCGACGCCGTCGCCGCCGATCCAGATCTCGCCGCGCGCGCCGGGAGGCACCGGCCGGCCTTCGCGGTCGAGAAGGTAGATCGACGTGTTCGCGATGGGCCCGCCGAGCGGCAGCGGGCCGGCGCCCTGGCCCGGCGGCACGCGATACAACGCGGACCAGATCGTCGTCTCCGTCGGTCCGTACATGTTCCACAGCTCGCGGCAGCGCCCGTCGAGCGTATTGGCGAGATCGCGCGGCATCGCCTCGCCGCCGACGAGAAGGCGCGCGCCGGCGAGGCACTCGAGCTCGCCGCTCTCGACCAGCATGCGCAGCAGTGTCGGCGTCGTCTGCAGCACGGTCGTCCCGCTCTCGCGCAGCACGCGCGCGAGCAGGCGCGGATCGAGGCACTCGTCGTCGCTCGCGATGCGCACGCGCGCGCCGGCGACGAGCGGCAGATACATCTCGAGTCCCGCGATGTCGAACGAGAGCGTCGTGACCGCGCAGAGCACGTCGTCGGGCGCGAGGCCCGGCGTCTCGCGCATCGAAACGAGAAAATTGACGAGATTGCGGTGCAGCACGCGCACGCCCTTCGGCTCGCCGGTTGAGCCCGACGTGAACAGCACGTAGGCGAGATCGTCGCCGCTAATCGCCGGCAGCGGCGCGGCGTGTGGATCGGGCGCGCCAGGCGCCAGCGCGTCGATGAAGGTCGCGCCGCTCGCCGCGACGGCGGGCGGCAGCTCGGCGCGACCGCAGACGACGATCCGGCGCAGGTCCGCGCGCTCGATCATGCGGTGCAGACGGCGATCGGGAAACGTGCGATCGAGCGGGACGTAGGCGCAGCCGGCGCGCAGAATGCCGAGCAGGCCGGCGAGCACGCCGACGCCGCGCGGTGCGCAGAGGCCCACCCGCTCGCCGTGCTTTGCGCCAGCGGCGACGAGAGCATGCGCGATCCGTCCGCTCGCGTCCCAGAGCGCGGCGTAGGTCAGCGAACGCTCGCCGTCTTCGGCGGCGACACGGTCGGGCGACGAAGTCGCTTGCGCCTCGACGAGATCGAGCAGCGATGCGGCTTCGGCGGCGACGCGATCCGACGGCGGCCCGCCGGTCAGCGACGGATGCTCCTGCGAGTCCCGCATCGGCAGATCGGCGACGCGCGTTGCGGGATCGGCAGCGATGCCGCGCAGGAGCTCGCGATAGTGCGAAAGCCAGCGCGCGATCGTCGTGCCATCGAAGAGGTCCGCGTTGTAATCGCACTCGACGACCAGGCTTTCGCCGTCGTCGATCGCGTTGATGCCGAGGTCGAAGTTGTAGAACGCCTTGGGCGCGTCCACGCCCGTCAGCGCGACTTCGCCGAAATCGAACGGGCTGCCGAGCTTGTCGATGTTGAAGACGACTTCGACCAGCGGCGTGCGGCTGGGATCGCGCGGCAGCCGGAGCTTCTGCACGAGCGTGCCGAAGGTGAGTCGCGGATGCGCCTGCGCATCGAGGAAGTTCCGGCGCACCGCGCGCAGGTGCTCGGCGAACGGCAGCGCGGGATCGACGCGGCAGCGCAGCGGAACCGTGTTGACGCCGTGCGCGACGAGGTGCCCGTTGTCTTCCAGCGCCTGGCTCGCCATCGGCACGCCGATGACGAGATCGTCGGCGGACGCGAGGCGTGCGACGAGGACCTCGAACGCCGCCAGCAGCGCGACGAACGGCGTCGCGCCCTGTTTCGCCGCCATGGCACGCACGGCGCCGTAGAGATCGCGATCGATCGCCAGCACCTGTCGACCGGCGGTATAGGTCTTGAACGCGGGGCGCGTGCGGTCGAGCGGCAGTTCCAGCGCCGGCACGCCGTCGGCGTATTGCGCCGCCCAGTATTCGAGCGCGGCTTCCATCTCTGCTGCGATCGCCGGGCTCGACTGACGCTCGACGAACTCGCGGTAGGAGGCGGCCGGCGGCAGCGTCGCCGGAATGCCGAAGCGATCCGCCGCGTAGCACCGGGCGAGATCGCCGAACACCACGGCCGACGACCAGCCGTCGACGAGGAGATGGTGCGCGGTGAACACGAACACGTGACGATCCGCCGCCTCGCGCACCAGCTCGGCGCGCCAGAGCGGCGCCTTCGCGAGATCGAACGGCGTGCGCGTCTCGCGCGCGATGATCGAATCGATCGCGGTCTTGCATTCGTCAGGCGCGCGGCCTGAAAGATCGACGAGCGGAATCTCGACCGCGACGCCCGGCAGGATTTCCTGACGCTCGTGCTCGATGTCGATCGAGAGGCGGAGCGCTTCGTGCCGCGCGACCACCTCGCGCAGCGCGCTGCGGAGCGACTCCGGCGACAGCGGGCCCGCGAGGCGCAGGACGAAGCACTGGTTGTAGACCGCGTTCGCCTCGTCGCTCATCAGCGTCGCGGCCACCATTTCGCGCTGCGGCTCGGTCAGCGCGAACGGACCGGCCGCCGCGGCGAACGGATCGAAATCGACCGGCTGGTAATGCGGGCGCGCGGAATCAGACATCGGCATCGGCCACCGTGTCGACCTGAAGATATTTGCCCGGCCGCTCGGGGTCGGGCACGAACCACGCCTCGCGCCCCGATGCGTCGCGGCCCTTGCGCGGCGCGTCGGTGCGCTTCGGCAGGAAGTCGGCGGCCTGCATCTCGGCCAGTGTCGCGCGGAACGCGGCGACGACATGATCGAGATCGGCGTCGGTGTGCGCGAGCGTCAGGAAGCACGGCCGCCCTTCCCAGGTGTGCACGCCGCGTTCGCGCATCATCGCGTAGTAGACCGGCGCGAGCGGCAGGTCGTGCGGGAAGGAGACCACGAACCAGGACGAGAAGTGGTTGACCTGCACGGGCGCGCCGAGCTCGGCGACCACCTTGCGCAGCCGCTCGACAAACGCCGTGGTGCGCAGGTTGAGGCCGCGCTGCAGGTCCGGGCCTTCCTGCTTCAGTCGCTGCAGGACCGCGCGTGCCGCGGCGAGCGCGAGCGGATGGCGCACGAAGGTGCCGGCGAAGAACGTGACGCCGGCTTCGGGACCGGAATCGTCGCCGAAGCGCCAGGCGCCGCCGTCCAGCGCATCGAGATATCTCGCGCTGCCGGCGACCATGCCGATCGGCAGGCCGCCGCCGATGACCTTGCCGTATGTGGCGATGTCCGCGCGCACCCCGAACAGCGCCTGCGCCCCGCCGGGATGCACGCGAAAGCCGGTGACGACTTCGTCGAACACGAGCGCGATGCCGCTATCGGCCGTGACCTTGCGCAGATCGTGCAGGAACTCGCGCGGCTGGAATTCCGGACGCCGGCTCTGCACCGGCTCGACGAGCACGGCGGCGAGTTCGCTGCGCACCGACTTGATCGTCTCCAGCGCCTCGGGCGTGCCGTAGTCGAGCACGATCACGTTGTCGGCCATCGCGGCCGGAATGCCGGGCGCGATCGGCATCGCGCGACCGTCCGGGCTCTTCGCGCGCACGAGCACCTCGTCGAAGATGCCGTGATACGCGCCGGCGAACATCACGATCTTGTCCCGGCTCGATACGGTGCGCGCCACGCGGATCGCGGCCATCACTGCTTCGGAGCCCGTGCTGCAGAACGCGGCCCGCTCCATGCCGACCATCTCGCAGACGAGCCTCGCGACTTCGCCGGCGAGCGGCGTCTGCGGGCCGATCTCGATGCCCTTGTCGAACTGCGCGTCGACCGCCTCGCGCACGAAGTGCGGATTGTGGCCGAAGAAGATCATGCCGAAGCCGTTGGTGATGTCGACGTAGTCGTTGCCATCGATGTCCTGAAGATGCGAGCCCGACGAGCCGACGGTGACGATCGGGTAGACCATCTCCTTCCATACCTGGCGGAAGCCGGCGACCGAGCGCGGATCGGCGAGATGCGCGCGGTTCGCTTCCGTGGCGGCTTTCGACTTCGCGGTCTTGCGGTTGTAGCGCTCGATGAATGCAGCGAGGTTCCGCTTCTGCTCGTCGGTGAGGCCGCCGGTCTGACTGCGATTCGGTGGACGGTACGGACCGAACGCCGCCGTCGACGCGACGGCGGCCGTGCTCGGCGATGGCCGGGTCGTCGCCGCGGCCGGTGCAGCCGGCGCCGGCGCCGCGACTGGCGTGGCGGAGGGCATCGGCAGCGCCGGCATCGGCGCGCCTGGGCGGGCTCCGAGCATCTCGAGCTGGCGCGAGATGATCGCGAGCTGCTGGGCGAACACGCCCGCGAGCGCTCCGGCATCACCCGGCGCGATGAACGCAGGCGCGGACGGCATCGCGAACGGCGCGGACGGCGCCGTGGGCGCCTGCACCTGCAGTGCATCCTCCGGCAACTCGGGCAGCAGGCGCTCGACGAGCGCGTTCAATGTCGGGCAATCCTCGAGCAGCGTGCGCACCGTGATCTTCGTCGCGAACTGCTTCTGCAGCGCATGGCTCGCCTGCGTCAGGAACAGCGAATCGAAGCCGAGCTCGAGGAAGTTCGCTTCGGGCCGGAGGCTGGCCGCGTCGACGCCGGAAAGCTCGGCGAAGAGCGCCTGCAGGCGCGACAGCAGGACGGCGGATCGTTGTTGCGTCATGGCGGGAGCATCGATGGTCTGAAGCGGAATCGGAGTGCTCGCGCCGGACATCGGCGCGAAGAACGGCCCGGCAAAAACCGGCGCCGCGGGTTCGGGATGCGGATCGACCCAGTGGCGCTGGCGCCGGAACGGATAAGTCGGCAGCGGGACGCGCCGCCGCTTCGCATCGCCGTGGAAGCGGCGCCAGTCGATCTCGACATTGCGTGACCAGAGCCGCCCCGCGGCAGCGAGCAGGTAATCGATATCGGCGCTGCCGTCCTGGCCCGGGTGCAGCGAGGTCGTGACGAGCTGCGTCGCGGCGCGTCGCTCGTGCTGGCGCGCCAGCGTCGAAAGCGCCTGGCCGGGACCCACTTCGACGAGCGCGAGATGCGGATCGGCCAGCTCGCCGATGCCGTCGGCGAAGCGCACCGGCTCGCGCAGCTGGCGCGCCCAGTAGTGCGGATCGACGGCTTCCTCGTCGGTGATCGCGCGGCCCGTGAGGCTGGAGATCCAGCGGATCTCCGGCGCGCGCCGCGGCGTCGCCGCAACCGCGGCGGCGAACGGCTCGACCACCGGCTGCATCATCGGCGAGTGGTAGGCGTGCGAGGTGAAGAGCCGCTTGTGCGCCACACCGCTCCGGTCGAGCGCGGCGGCGAAGCGGGCAATCGCCTCCTCGTCGCCGGCGACGACGGTGAGGTTCGGCGCGTTGAGCGCGGCGATCGACACGCCGGGCGTCAGCGCCGCCTCGACGATCGCCGCCGAGGCACGCACCGCGAGCATCGCGCCGGGCGGCATGTCCTGCATCAGCCGCGCGCGGCGTGCGACGAGCCGCAGCGCATCGTCGCGCGCGAACGTGCCGCCGATCGTCGCCGCGACGTATTCGCCGATGCTGTGGCCGATCATGGCGTCGGGTGTGACGCCCCACGACATCCAGAGCGTGGCGAGAGCGTACTCCACCGCGAACAGAGCGGGCTGCGTGATCGCGGTCTGGATCAGCTTTGCCTGCGCGGTCTCGCGGTCGGTCTCGCGCGGATACAGGACGGCGCGCAGGTCGATGCCTATCTCGGGCTTGAGCACTTCGGCGCAGGCATCGAGCGCGTCGCGGAATACCGGCTCCGATTCATAGAGCCGCCGGCCCATGCCGACATACTGCGAGCCCTGGCCCGGAAACATGAAAGCGACGCGCGCGGGCGTCGCGTCGCCGGCGAAATCCGCGACGCGCTTCGGATCTGCGCTCGTCATCTGGGCGATCGCGTCCTCGCGGCTGCGGCAGACGATCGCGCGACGGTGCTCGAAGCGTCGCCGGCCCATCTGCAGCGTCCAGGCGATGTCCGCGAGCGGCGCCGCGTCGTCCGATTCGAGATACGCCTTGAGGTTGCGCGTCACGCGATCGAGGCCCTCGGCATCGCGCGCCGACAGCAGCAGCAACTGCTCCGCGCGCGACGGCGGCGCCGACGGCTCGGCCTCGGGCGCTTCCTCGAGCACGCAGTGCGCGTTGGTGCCACCGACACCGAACGAACTGACACCGGCCCGGCGCGGCGTCGGTCCCGCCGGCCACGCACGACCCCTGGCGTTGACGAAGAACGGCGTCGATTCGATGCCGAGCTTCGGATTCGGCGCGGTGAAATTGATGCTCGCCGGCAGGTATTTGTGGTGCAGCGCGAGCGTCGCCTTGATCAGGCCGGCGACGCCGGCCGCAACGTCGAGATGGCCGATGTTCGATTTCAGCGAGCCGATCGCGCAGAACCCGTTGCCTTCGGCGCCGCCGGCGCGGAACGCCTGCGTCAGGCCGGCGATCTCGATCGGATCGCCCAGTGCGGTACCGGTGCCGTGCGCCTCCACGTACGAGATCGTCGCAGGGTCGATGCCGCCGAGCATCTGCGCCATCGCGATCACCTGCGCGTGGCCGTCGACGCTGGGCGCGGTGAAGCTGACCTTGGCGCTGCCGTCGTTGTTGAGAGCGGCGCCCTTGATGACGGCGTAGATCGTGTCGCCGTCCTCCAGCGCATCGCGCAGCCGGCGCAGCACGACGACGCCGAGCCCGTTGCCGAACACCGTGCCCGCGGCGTCACGGTCGAATGCGCGGCAGTGGCCGTCCGGCGCCAGGATCGAGCCTTCCTCGTGCAGGTAACCGCGCCGCTGCGGCAGCTGGATCGAGACGCCGCCCGCGAGCGCCATGTCGCACTGGTAGGTCTGCAGGCTCTGCACCGCGGTGCAGACCGCGACGAGCGACGTCGAGCACGCGTTCTGGATGTTGAGCGCCGGGCCCTTCAGGTCGAACTTGTAGGCGACGCGCGTCGCCACGTAGTCGTTGGCGTTGCCCATCAGGATCGTCAGCGCGCCGAGCGGATCGGTAACGTCCTTGCGCGAAAGCAGGTTCTGCAGGAAATACTGATTGGTCGTGGCGCCGGCGAAGACCCCGATCGGTCCCGGAAAGCGCTGCGCATCGTGGCCCGCGTGCTCGATCGCCTCCCACGCGGTTTCGAGGAACAGGCGCTGCTGCGGGTCGAGGATCTCGGCTTCCTTCGGCGTGAAGCCGAAGAACTTCTCATCGAATTTGTCGGCGTCGGCGAGGACGCCGCGCGCGCGCACGTAGCTCGGGCTCTGCCGCGCAAGCATGTCCTCGCGATGGGCCGGCTCGAGCTCGTCGGGCGCGAAGTGCGTGATGCATTCACGCCCTTCGACGAGATTGCGCCACAGCGCGTCGACACCGGGCGAGCCCGGAAACCGGCCGGCCATGCCGACGATGGCGATGCCCTCCAGCGGATCGTAGGCTTCGGAATAGGCCATGCTTCAGCGCCTCCCGGAAAGCTGGCGCTGCCGCGCGAGCGCTTCGCGCTGCTTGCGTGCGCGATCGATGGCTGCATCGGTCGCCGCCGCGGCGGCCGCGTGGCCGCCGGCGAGGTGCCGTGCCAGCGCGCGGGCGGTCGGATACTGCAGCAGCGCCACGATCGGCAGGTCGATGCGCAGCCTGTCCCGAAGCGCCGCGTGCGCGCGCACGAGCAGCAGCGAATGGCCGCCGAGCTCGAAGAAATTATCGTCGAGCGAGATGCGCTCGACGTCGAAGAGCGATTGCCAGACCTCGGCGATCACGCGCTCGATCTCGTTGGTCGGCGCGGCGTAATCCTCGCGGCGTGCGGGCACCGCGGCGGACGCTGCCTTCGCGACGCCGCGCGATTCTGCCGGCAGCAGCGCCGCGAGCGCGGCGACATTCGTATCGGCAGCGCGCGCCATGCCTTCGAGCACGAGACGAAGCTCAGCCGCAAGCTCGCGCGCGTCCTCGTCAGCGAGCATGGACGGTCGGTTCAGCAGCCGGATGCGAAGCTCTTCGCCGAGCGTCACCGTGATCGTCAGCGGGTAGTTGGTCGCCTCGGGCGCCGCGACCGGCATCAATGCGGCGTCGCCGAGGCGCAGCGCATCGGCGTCGATCTGGTAGTTCTGGAACACGACGAGGCTGTCGAACAGCCGATAACGCGGCGGCACGGCCGAGCAGCGCTGGATGTCGCCGAGCGCCGTGTACTGGTGCTGCGCGAGATCGACCTGTGCGTGCTGCAGGCGCGTGAGCCAGTCCGAGATCGGCAGGTCCGGCGTCACTGCGACGCGCACCGGCAGGGTATTGACGCAGGGGCCCGCCATCGATTCGATGCCGCGGATCTCCGGCGGGCGGCCCGAGAACGACGCGCCGAACACGACGTCGCCGGCGTCGGCGCGGTGCGCGAGCACGAGCGCCCACGCGGCATTCAGCGCAACGGCAGGCGTGATCTGGTGACGGCGCGCGAGCTGCCGGAGCGCCGTCGCGATGTTTTCGTCGAGCGTCAGCGTCGTTTCCGACACGAGCGTGCCGTCGGACGCGGCCGGTGCATGCACGCGCAGCGGCGTCGGCGCATCGACGCCGCGCAGATGCGCGCGCCAGAAATCGTCCGCGGCAGGCGCCGAAGCCGCGAGCCATTCGACGTAGTCGCGGAACGGGATCGCCGCCTCGAAGGCGGGTTCAGAACCGCTCGCATACGCGGCGTACGCGCGCGCGACGTCGCGGAACACGACCGGCCACGACCAGCCGTCGATGCAGAGATGGTGCGTCGTCCAGACGAGATGCCAGGCGTCGTCCGCCGTGCGGATCAGCGTGACGCGCATCGCCGGCGGCCTGGCGAGATCGAAGGCGGTAGTCCCATCCTCGCGCAGCAGCGTCGCGAGACGCTTCGAGCGCACGGCATCGTCGCGGTCGCGCCAGTCTTCATGGTGCCACGGCAGCGTCACGTCGCGGACCACGACCTGCAGCGGCTCGCCGGCACTATCGTCGATGAAGGCGGTGCGCAGGATCGCATGGCGCGCGATCGTCCACTCGAAGGCACGGCGCAGCGCCGACGCATCGATCGCGCCCTCGATGCGGAATTGCCATTGCTCCAGCCCGAGGCCCGCAGCCGACGCTTCCATCGCGAAGAACAGGCGCTGCATCGGCGTCAGCGGCAGGACATCCTCCGCGCCCGGATGAGAGGCGGCGATGCGCTGCAGCGCGTCGGTGCCGAGCCTGACGAGCGGAAAATCGGCCGGGGTGAAACGCACCGCGCCGGATGCGGCCGCCGCCAGCATCTCGCGCAGCGCAGCGCGCATCGCCTCCGCGGCGCGTGAGATGGTCGCGTCGCGGTGCAGCGCCGCATCGTAGTTCCATTCGATTTCGAGACGGCCATCGCGCACGAGCGCGACGATCTCGAGCGCATGCGTGCGATGCGCTCGCGGGCTGCGCCACGGGCCGGTCGATTCCGCCGCGAACGAAAACAACTTCGAATCCGCGACCACCGCGTCGAACTGGCCGAGATAGTTGAACAGCACGGTCGAGGGCGCGCAGGCGGCGAGCGCCTCGCGCACGGCGCGATCGGGCGAGGCGTAGCGGAGCAGGCCGTAGCTCATGCCGTGATGCGGCACTTCGCGCAGGCGGTCGCGCACCGCGAGCGCGGCTTCGGCGGCGTCGCCGCCGGACGGCACGTCGAGCGCGACAGGAAACAGGGTCGTGAACCAGCCGACCGTTCGCGAGACGTTCACGTCGTCCGCGATGTGCTCGCGCCCGTGCCCTTCGAGATCGATGCGGAATGTGCTGCCGCCGGCGACCTGCTGGAGAGCACGCGTGAGGCTGCCGAGCAGCACGTCGTTGATGCGCGTGCGGAACGCCCTCGGCAGTGCCTGCAGCACGCCGCGTGTCTCGTCGGCGTCGAGCGCGATCACGAATCGGCGCAGCTCGCTCGTGACGCCGGCATCGGCATCGGCCGGAAGCACGGTCGGCGGCGTGTTGGCGACGGCGAGCCAGTGCGGCAGCGCGTTTCCGACCTCGGCCGTGCTCGCGAACGCGTCGCTCCGCTCGGCCCATCTCCGCATCGATGTGGTCTTCGGCGGCAGTGCCGGCGCCTGCTTAGACTTCGCGGCGAGATACGACGCTTCGAGATCCTCGCGCAGCAGGCGCCATGAGACGCCGTCGACGACGAGATGGTGCACGACCAGCAGCAGGCGGCCCGGAATGCCGGAGCCGAGCATGAACCAGGCGGCGCGGATCAGCGGGCCGTTCGCGAGGTCGAGCGAGGCTTGCACGCGCACGGCGTGCCGTGTGATCGTCTCGGATCGGGCGTCCTCGGAAATTTCCGAAAGATCGACGCGCTCGGCACGCACGTCGGGCATCTCGCCGTAATACTGGGTCCGCGCGCCGCCCTCTTCGCGAAAGCGCAGGCGCAGCGCGTCGTGGTGCGCGACGGTCGCGGCCAGCGCGACGTCGAACGCATCCGCGTCGAAATCCGGCGCCACCGTGAACAGAAAGGCCTGGTTCCAGTGGTGAGCATCCTCGAAGCGCTGCTCGAAGAACCATTTCTGGATCGGCGTCAGGGCGACGGTGCCGCTCGGCGTGTCCTCCGCCTCGAGGCGCGGCGCCGTCGTCGTGGTCACGACCTTGGCGAGCTCGGCGATCGTCGGATGCTTGAAGAGCTCGCGCGGCGTCACGCGCAACCCGCGCTGATGGCAGCGCGCGATGACCTGGATGCTGAGGATCGAGTCGCCGCCGAGCTCGAAGAAGTGGTCGTCGATGCCGACGCGCTCGACGCGCAGCACGTCCTTCCACGCTTCGGCGAGCGCGGCTTCCGTCGCGTTGCGAGGCGCGACGTAGGGCTTGCCTGCGGCGACGCGCGCAGCGTCTGGCGCGGGCAGCGCCTTGCGGTCCAGCTTGCCGTTCGGCGTCAGCGGCAGCGCGTCGACGAACACGAAGTGCGCCGGCGTCATGTAGTCGGGCAGGCGCTGGCGCAGCGTCTCGCGCAGCTCGGCGAGCAGCGGCTCGCGCGGCGGCTCGGCAACGAGGTAGGCGGCGAGGCGCTTGTCGCCCGGCACGTCCTCGCGATCGATCACGGCGACCTGCCGCACGCGCGGATGCTGCGCGATGACGGCCTCGATCTCGCCGAGCTCGATGCGGAAGCCGCGGATCTTGACCTGCTGGTCGATGCGGCCGAGATATTCGAGCTCGCCGCTGTCCAGCCGGCGCGCGAGGTCGCCGCTGCGGTACATGCGCGCAGCCGTGTCGCCTTGCCTCGCGAACGGGTCGGGCAGGAAGCGCTGCGCGGTGAGCTCGGGCCGGTTCAGATAGCCGGAAGCGACGCCCGCGCCGGCCACGTACATCTCGCCCGGCACGCCCACCGGCGCGGGGCGGCCGTCCACGTCGAGCACGTGAACGCGAAGGTCGGGAATAGGCACGCCGATGACGCTGCCCGCGCCGGCGTCGAGGTCGGCGCGCGCAAGCGGACGGTAGGTGACGTGCACCGTGGTCTCGGTGATGCCGTACATGTTGATGAGGCGCGGCCTCTCCTCGCCGTAGCGATCCATCCAGGGCCGAAGGCTCTGCAATTCCAGAGCCTCGCCGCCGAAGACGACGTAGCGCAGCGCGAATTCGCCGCGCGGCGAAGCGCGATCGGCGTCGATCAGCTGGCGGAATGCGGTCGGCGTCTGGTTCAGCACGGTGACGCACTCACGCAGCAGCAGCTCGCGGAACGCGAGCGGATCGCGGCTGGTTTCCTGCGGCACGATGACGACGCGGCCGCCGTAAAGCAGGGCGCCCCACAGCTCCCACACCGAGAAATCGAACGCGTACGAGTGGAACAGCGTCCACACGTCCGTCGGCCCGAAGCCGAACCACGCGTCGGTCGCGGCAAAGAGGCGCAGTACGTTGCGGTGCGAGATCCGCACGCCTTTCGGCCGCCCGGTCGAGCCCGAGGTGTAGATGACGTAAGCGAGATCGTCCGCGGCGGCGCACGGCGCATCCGGCACGCTTTCGACGGCGGGCAGCGGCGCATCGACCGCGACGCACGTCACCGGCAGGGCCGCGAGCTCTGCGGCGAGGGAATGCTGCGTCAGCACCACGCGGACCC
>Ga0182749_1000171_pt1 | contig 72593 bp, 68 predicted proteins | sample eDN3rd37CKraftMG_FD_128875 | JGI IMG/M metagenome (GOLD analysis project Ga0182749, IMG submission 128875) | Enriched Miracle-Growth compost microbial communities from Emeryville, California, USA - eDNA 3rd pass 37_C Kraft MG (version 2) (version 2) ...
AAACAGCCAAGAAAAAGGCCAATAGCAATGGTCGCACCGACCGAGGGCTACAATCTACGTCTCTACGTAGCGGGCCAGACGCCGAAATCGATCGCGGCCATCGCCAATCTCCAGAAGATCTGCGAGACCCACCTGCCCGGCCGCTACAACATCACGATCATCGATCTGATGAAGGATCCCGCGCTCGCGCAGCGCGATCAGATCGTCGCCATCCCGACCCTCATCCGCCACCTGCCCGAGCCGCTCAAGCGCATCATCGGCGACCTCTCCAACGCAGAGAAGGTGCTGGTCGGCCTCGACATCGCCCCGACCTGACGGTGCGGAGAACGACGTTGGATAAACCGGATATCGATCGCCTCGCTCTGCTCCACACTGCCTCCGACGCGGAAGAAACCGTCCGCGCCATTTACCAGGGCGCGGTCGACGCCGTCGTGGTCCAGGGCCGCAACGGCCCGCAGATCGTGACGCTGAGCGGCGCCGACGAGCCCTACCGCGTTCTCGTCGAGCGCATGAGCGACGGCGCGCTCACGGTGTCGACCGAAGGCGTGATCCTCTACGTCAACCGGCGCCTGTCGGAGATGACCGGCGAAGATGCCGGCGCGCTGATCGGCAAGCAGTTCGCTTCCCTGTTCGTGGGCGAGGTGCCGAGGGACATCAGCACCTGGACGCAGCCGGCCGACGGCGGCGTGCGCTACGAAGTCAACCTCGCGCGTGGCGCGGAGGAGTCCTTGCCGGTCTCGGTGTGGGCGGGCCCGGTCGCGCTCGGCGATCAGCCGGCCGCGCTGGTGACGATCAGCGACATGTCCGTGCAGCGGCGCGCCGAGGAGATCGCCGCCGCGGAACGCTTCGCGCGCTCGATCCTCGAACAGGCGACCGATGCGATCCTGGTGCTCGACCCGGGCGGCCGCATCACCCATGCGAGCTGGGCCGCGGAGCAGCTGGTGCAGACGTCGCCCATCGGGCGGCAGTTCTCGGACGCCTTCCCGCTCGTCACCGCCGATCCCACACAGGCCGGCGCGCTCGAGCGCTATTCGGCCGCGATGTTCGACTCGCTGCTCGCGACGCGTCCCTTCCACGGCCTCGAGGTGCGCCTGCGCGGCGGCGGCGACAACGGCCGGACCTTCCTGCTGAGCGCCGGGCCTTTGCTCGACCAGGCGAAGCAGACGGTCGGGTCCATCGTCACGCTCACGGATATCTCCGCCCGCAAGCGCGCCGAAGAACAGCAGACGATGCTGGTCGCCGAGCTCAATCACCGGGTGAAGAACATCCTGGCGATCGTGCAGTCGATCGCGACGCAGACCGCCCGCAATGCGGGTTCGCTCGATGGCTTCAAGGACACCTTCGGCGGCCGCCTGCGCGCTTTGTCGGTGGCGCACGACGTGCTGACCAAGACGCGCTGGGGCGGCGTCGAGCTGACGCAGCTACTGAAAGAGATCATGTCGCCCTACCGCGAGCGCGTCAGCATCGAGGGGCCGCCGCTGCTCATGCCGTCGCAGAGCATCGTGCCACTCTCGATGGTGCTGCATGAGCTGATGACCAACGCGGCGAAATATGGCGCCCTCTCCGCGGCGGGCCACATCTCGCTGAGCTGGCAGAAAGACGGGTCGCCCCCGGCCGTCCGGATGACGTGGCGGGAACAGGGCGGCCCGCCGGTGAGCGTCGGCGCCCGCCGCGGCTTCGGCACCATGCTGATCGAGCGGGTCGTGGCCTACGATCTGGAGGGCGCGGCCGAGCTCGATTTCCAGCCGGGCGGCCTGTTGTGCCTGCTGAGCTTCCCGATCGGGAGCGGCCTGCGCATCGCGCAGGAGGAGCCGCCCGCTTCGGCAGCGGCGCTCGGCTAGGCGAGGAAATACCGCTCGCAGGCCTGGCGCAGCGCGCGCTCGTCAAACGGCTTGGAGAGGCGCGGGAGCGCGCGATAGGCGTCCGGGAACAAAGTGGCGTCGTCGTAGCCCGACGTGAGCACGACTTTCAGCTGGAGTTCGAGCAATTCGGGCAACACGCCGAAAATCTGGCTGCCGCGCAGATTGACGTCGAGCAGCGCGCCGTCGAGCCCGCCGCCCCGCGCGAGCTGGACGACATCCTCGATCCGCCCGGCAGGGCCCACTACCTCGCAACCGAAATGGCGCAACGTCATCTCGAGATCGAAGGCGATCAGGCTCTCATCCTCGGCGACGAGAATGCGCAAGCCATCGAGACTGTTTTTGCGGGATTGAAGCACTCGGCCGAGATTCCTTCCTAAGTCGGCCAATAGGCATGCGCGAAGAGGCCCTGACAAGTCCTGCATAACGTGCAAAACGCCGACCCGTCGCGCCCGGTTCAAAACCGGGTTTCGGCGGTGGCCGAATCGAGCGCTTTTTTCGCGCCCAAAACCTTGAAAAAGCCACGACATATCAACACATTAACCCTGTCCACTTTACCCTGTACGAGCCTTCGTTTTCGTGTCACACCAACACGTCGTCCCCGACTCATTTTCCGCCCGCCTTCAAGGGTGCCGCTGATGGCTGAACCGGCCCGCAATATCCCGTCCGATCCGAACGATTACGGCGCAGAGTCCATCAAGGTCCTCAAGGGCCTCGATGCCGTGCGCAAGCGTCCGGGCATGTATATCGGCGACACGGATGACGGCTCCGGCCTGCATCACATGGTCTACGAGGTGGTCGACAACGCCATCGACGAAGCGCTGGCGGGCCACGCCACGCAGGTCGACGTCACGCTCAATCCCGACGGCTCCTGCACGGTTCGCGACAACGGCCGCGGCATTCCGACCGACATGCACTCGGAAGGCGTCTCGACCGCCGAGGTCGTGATGACGCAGCTCCATGCCGGCGGCAAATTCGACCAGAACTCCTACAAGGTCTCCGGCGGCCTGCACGGCGTCGGCGTCTCCGTCGTCAACGCGCTGTCGACGTGGCTGAAGCTGACGATCTGGCGCAACGACAAGGAATACTTCGTCGAGTTCCACGACGGCGTCGCGATCGCGCCGCTCAAGGAAGTCGGCCCGGCCGAAGGCAAGCGCGGCACGCAGGTGAGCTTCCTGCCCTCGCCCGCCACCTTCACCATGACGGAATTCGACTTCGCGACGCTCGAGCACCGCCTGCGCGAGCTCGCGTTCCTGAATTCGGGCGTGCTGATCGTGCTGTCCGACGACCGCCACGCGGTCAAGAAGCGCGAAGAAATGCGCTACGAGGGCGGCGTCGAGGCCTTTGTGCGGTTCCTCGACCGCAGCAAGGCGCCGCTGATCGCCCAGCCGATCATGCTGAAGTCCGAACGCGACGGCATCACCGTCGAGTGCGCGCTGTGGTGGAACGACGGCTATCACGAGAGCGTCCTCTGCTTCACCAACAACATCCCGCAGCGCGACGGCGGCACGCATCTGGCGGGCTTCCGCGGCGCGCTGACGCGCCAGATCACGCAATATGCCGAGACGGCCGGCTCCTCGAAGAAGGAGAAGGTGGCGCTCACCGGCGACGACTGCCGCGAAGGCCTCACCGCCGTTCTGTCGGTGAAGGTGCCCGATCCGAAGTTCTCGTCGCAGACCAAGGACAAGCTCGTGTCCTCGGAAGTGCGTCCCGTGGTCGAGAGCGTCGTCAATCAGGCGCTGTCCGACTGGTTCGAAACGCACCCGTCCGAAGCCAAGGTCATCGTCGGCAAGGTCGTGGAAGCGGCCGCCGCGCGCGAAGCCGCGCGCAAGGCGCGCGAGCTCACCCGCCGCAAGGGCGCGCTCGACATCTCGTCGCTGCCCGGCAAGCTCGCCGACTGCCAGGAGCGCGATCCGTCGAAGTCCGAACTGTTCATCGTCGAGGGTGACTCGGCCGGCGGCTCCGCCAAGCAGGGCCGCAACCGCGAGTTCCAGGCCGTCCTGCCGCTCCGCGGCAAGATCCTGAACGTGGAGCGCGCGCGCTTCGACAAGATGCTGTCCAGCCAGGAGATCGGCACGCTGATCACCGCGCTCGGCACCGGCATCGGCCGCGACGAGTTCAACCCGGACAAGCTGCGCTACCACAAGATCATCATCATGACGGACGCGGACGTGGACGGCTCCCACATCCGCACCCTGCTGCTGACGTTCTTCTTCCGGCAGATGGAAGAGCTGATCAAACGCGGCCACATCTACATCGCGCAGCCGCCGCTCTATAAGGTCTCGCGCGGCAAGTCCGAGCAGTACCTCAAGGACGAGCGCGCGCTGGAGGACTTCCTGATCGCGAGCGGTCTCGAGGAGGCGGTGCTGCGGCTCGCCAATGGCGAGGAACGCGCCGGCGAAGACCTGCGCAAGCTGGTCGAGGATGCCCGCGCCATCCGCAACATCCTCGGCGGCCTGCACAGCCGCTATAACCGCAAGGTCATCGAGCAGGCGGCGATCGCCGGCGTGCTGTCCCCGGGCATCGCCAACAACGCGGAAACAGCCGCGCAGGCGGCCGCCTATATCGCCAAGCGCCTCGACGCGCTGGAAGACGAAACCGAGCGCGGCTGGGTCGGCACCTTCACCGACGAAGGCTTCCACTTCGAGCGCACGGTGCGCGGCGTCAAGGACGTCGCCATCATCGACCTCGCGCTGCTCGGCTCGGCCGAGGCGCGCAAGCTCGACGAATACGCCCCCGAACTGCAGGCGATCTTCCCGCGCCCGACGCCGCCGGCCATGTTCCGCCGCAAGGACGAGACGACGCCGATCTTCGGGCCCGTCGGCCTGTTCGAGGCGATCACCGCCGTCGGCCGCAAGGGCATCTCGATGCAGCGCTATAAAGGTCTCGGCGAGATGAACCCGGAGCAGCTCTGGGAGACGACGCTCGACACCAATGCGCGCTCGCTGCTGCAGGTGCGTGTGAAGGAAGTCGACGAAGCCAACACGCTGTTCGACCAGCTGATGGGCGACCTCGTCGATCCGCGCCGTCAGTTCATCCAGGACAACGCGCTGTCCGCCAGCGTCGACGTGTAAGCGGCGCCGGCGCTGTCGGGAAACGCAATTCTCTGACTCAGGAAGCCATAAAATTAGGTCAATTTTCGCTATTTCATGACTCAGACTTTTGCAACCTGAGGTTAGCCGCGGCGTTGCGACGGTTTAGGAGTTCTCGACGATACATCGTCGCTGGAAGTTGTTCGGACCGAGTTGGACAGTCTGACAATAAATGAAAAACCGTCGCCAAATAGTGAGAATGTTTCCAAGTGCGCAAATGGGGGGCGTGGGCATGGATCGTCTCGCCTTAGCGGGCGTGCGGTAGCTCGCTGACTAAGACCGTTTCAACGTCGCACTCTTTTAGAGCCGCTGACACGGTTGCGAGCCTGAACCAATACCAATGGTAAGTCTGTTCAATTCGGCACTGCCGCTTTCTGTAGGCTGACAGAGAAGTTTGCACTTCTCAGAGCAACTCCTGCTTTTGACTTTCCAGAACATCGCGTCCTAAGCTGACAGGCCAGACTGGGTCGCTGCCTCTCTTAGGTATCGGCAAGATAAGGCGTTCCGTTCGATCATCGAGGCTCTCGTGCCGAATGCCCCTCGTCCCCAAGACAAGCTGATCGAAGCACGCAAGGCTGTGCTTGAGAGCGGCGATTGGCTGACCGCGACACAGATTGCCGAAATGGCGGATTTTGGCGCCGATAACCCCAGCGCGCAGCCGAACAAGTGGAAGAAGGACGGGCAGATCTTCGCGGTGCACCATCGCGGAGTGGACTACTTTCCAGGCTATGCCTTGAACCCCTCGACGGACTATCGGCCGACCAAGAACTTGGCGGGAGTGCTGAGCGTCCTTCGCGAACAGAAGGACGATTGGGGCCTCGCTTACTGGTTTGCGTCGGTTAACAGTTTTCTCGGCGGCAAGCGGCCACAGGACTTGCTGATCTCCGAGCCCGACCGCGTTCTCGCGGCGGCGAAGGACGAGGTGGCTGGCATACTCCATGGCTAAGAAGAGATCCGGCAACCGACTGCTATGCTAGCGGTCGGTCAAGTCTGTTTGACCTCTCTCGCAACCCGAATCCACCCGTCCGAGCAATTCAACGCTTTGAGTTCTCAATGCGATTATCCGGATAGCCCCTCTTTTCAAGAGACTTAGTTTAAGTAGAGGGCCAAATCCCTGGCTCATCTGGCGCTGAGATCGTGGAACGGCACGAACTCCTCTGCCGGTGCGCCGAAGAAATGCTGCCTGAGCTCTGGAAGCTGTTCGCGCGCTTCGGCGAATGCACGGTCCCGCATCTCCGAGATGCGGCCCGCGTTATCCAGGGTATAGCGTCCCTCCGGCGCCGTCTGGTCGATGCGCCAGATTGCCTTGCGATGATGAACGTCGCCGGTGATGATCTTTGCCGTGCCTAGCGCGCTGTGCGCCTGTCCTGCCATGAACAGCCGTGCAACCGACGCCGCCATCGGCAGTTTTCCCCTTAACCTTGGCAGCCTGCCTGGCTCATTGATCGTGCCGATCGACAAGATCTTCAGTCTGTCTCTCGGCCAGCCCAGCATGCCGATCGCCTCGATTGCGGCGACGCCGATCGGGTTGTTAGCCCAAACGCCACCGTCGACGAGCTCGACAGCCGACTCGGTCATGTGCGGCTTGAGGAAGGTCGGTGCGGCGGCGGTCGCCATCGCGGCATCGATCGCCGGCTGCCAGTAGTCGGTTTCAAGTCTCGGATGGTGTGCCGTCTTGTAGATGTAGACGCGTTCAAGGACTGGATGCCAAGCCGGAATGACCAGCCTAGTACGGCTCTCCCCCAGCTTGCGCCGGCCGAGCACGTCTTCTAGCGCACGTCGCAGCGGCTCCGAAGAGTGCTTAGTGATCAGGAGGTGTGCCATGCCGCGCAGCTTCTGGCGCACCCAATTTTCGATCGCACCGTGCTCCTGGTCGAAAATGGCTGGTCCTTGCTCTACGTAGAGCCTGAGGATGTCGGCGGCGGAAAGCCCGAGGCCGAGGCCGATGGCGATGATGCCGCCGGTCGACGTGCCTGCGATCAGATCGAAGTAGCGGCCGATTGGGTATTCGAGATGCTCTTCGAGCCGCGCCAGGAGCGCAGCCGGGAATACGCCGCGGATTCCGCCGCCGTCGAGCGACAAGATGCGGAAGACCTTGTCGTCCCTGGAAATGCCGTCGTTAGGTCCGTTCATGCAGCTTCCTCATCATCATCCGACTCAGGGTGCATCCCGCCGCCCTTCCAGTCGTTGGATGCGAGCCACTCCTCGAAATAGAACAGCCAAAGCGCGGTCCATGGCACGATCGTCTGATCGAGGCGCATCCACGACTGCCATTCATATGTCCGCGGGAGATAGAGGCAGAGCCTGGGCGGCCTTTGCTGATAGAGATGCGGAATTCGCCGGCCGCCAGCGAGCGTAGGCAAATCCGGACCGTCGACGAAGATCCGCGGTCTGTTGCCCTGCTTAAATTCAATCCTGATGTCGTAGTCGCGGCCAAGGGGGAAAGGCGTCGCAGAATAGCGCCAGGTTAGCCGCCCAGGGTGCAGTTCACCGGCCCCGCGGCTGATCGGATTGCCGCGGAGGTTGACGAACTGCTGCGCTGCAGTCAGCGACTTTCGCCCAGCCACCCGCATCTTAGCGGTTGCTACCGAAGAACGTGTTGGCCCGTACCGAGGTCGATGCCGGGACCGCGCCGACGCTCAGGCCGATGCTCGGGGCTACCCGCAGGTTTCCGGCTTTGCGCGCCGACGAGACGCGCTCGGTAAGCGTATTGATCGCTGCGGTCGCCGGGCGCGATCCGAACAGACCCTTCAAGACGTCGCCGAGTCGATCGAGGCCGCTGACGGCTTCGAGCTGGGCCAAGTCTGCGCGGAACTGTCGGTGCCAAGCGTAGAACGCCTCGGCGCGCTCTGGTCGGCGATTCCATTTCTCGGCAAAGTTCTCACCGGCCGTGGTCTCGTTCCAGATGAACCACTGCATGCGGCCTTCGACGTGCCGACTCTCAATCATATCCGGCATATGGCCGACCACATCGAACACCAGTTCGAGTTCGTTGTCGTATTCGTGGTTGGTGATGCACCATTCGTAGGCGCGCGAGGCCAAAGTCGTGATGATCACCGAAAGCGGCGCCACGTCGGGCTCGTCGATGAACAGGATGTCGCGGTGCCGTTTCGCGATCTGCACTGTGCGGCGCAGAATACCCTTGAAACCGCCCGCCTCGGGATACGGCTCGACGCTCGCCCGTGCGCTGTCAACCACGATATGCTTGCGGAGCCGGATACGGGGTTCGAGCTTGGCGCGCCGTTCGAACTGCTGCTTATAGCCTTTCGGGTTCGAGGCCTTCCACATCTTGAGTTTCTTGTCGGGGACGAGTTCGCCGCCGAACTGGCAGTTCGGGTTCGGGATCGAGGGCGTGATGTCCATGTGGAATTCGTTCGCATAGCTCAACCTCCAACAGCGCGGCATTTCCTCCAGCAGCGACGCATAGTTGCCGTTCGCCCGCAGGCAATCGCCGATCGCCTTCTTCAGCGCCGCCGGCGAGATCTCGACGTCGAGGTCGGGCACGTGGGCCACCAGATCGACGTCGTGTTCGTTGACGCCGATCGGCTTGACCGTCGTCCGCAGCGCGGTCGACCCCTGGAGATAGATGGTGATGGCCCGCAGGACCGGATTATCGGAGCCGGCGAGGCACGCGCCGACACCTTCGTAGCGCTGCTTTGCCTGCTCGAACTGGGAGTTGGAGAGCTCCAAGGATTCGCAAACCATCTCCAGGACCTCGACGACCTGGGTGCGGCGGGCCTGAAGCTTTGGATCCACATAGTTCATCGGTGTTCCTCGTTTCCGTTCGATTTGAATTCGCGCACAATGGTTGTAGTCTCGGCTGCCGCTGCTTTTGCGGGCAGCCGCACTGCCTGAGGCGCGAACGCGATTTTCGGGGTTGCTTCCGCGATTCCCGCCCTCCGGAGACAAAAGCTCTCGAAATGCGGACTCGCGGACAGAAGGTCCTCTGTCCGCAGATGGCATTTTCGCGAGCTAGACGGGATGAGAGGACGATCGATCTTGAACAAGCCGGTTCAGGGGACCATACGGGCGGCCGCGCTGGATGCCCTTGATGCGGACCAAAGGAAGCGGTTGGCGGCCTATGCCCGAATCATGTCCCTCGGCACCGGAGAGGAAGGCGATGACCTTATGCAGAGCGCCTTCGCCCGGTGGCTGGCCTCCGATAAGCCGGTGGAAGGGCCCGAGCAGACCTGCGAATTCCTGGTCGGAGCCATCAAAAGCCTCCGGTCCAACATCTTCCGGCACGGCAAGGTAGTGCAGCGTGTTGAAGGCGAGCGCGCCCACAAGCAGGAGGGAGAGGAAGAAGAGCCTCTCGACCGCGCCGCCGACCCGGCCTCGTCGACGGAAGGCCCTCTTTTTGTTCAGCAGGTGTACGATCTTTGTGAAGACGAGGACGTGAAGTTCCTGCTGACGCTGCAAGCCGACAAGGCGACGCCCGACGAGATCAAGGCCGAGCTCTGTTGGGACGACACGAAATACGCGACGGTGCAAAGAAGAAAGCGACGTCTGGTGATACGGTTGTTGCGCGAAGGGAAGCTCACATGAGCGGCGATCGCAGCGCAGATTTGAAAATGCAGCTGATCGGCGAGATTTGGGAAGAGCTCTCGACGCTGAAAGGCAAGGAGCTCGATGACTACCTCGCCAGCATCGGGCTGGGTCCGGAAGAGCTTGTCGAATATTATTCGAAGGCGAAGGTCGCGGCGGTCTCCGCTCCGAACCGCGCCCGATTCGAAGAGGCCCGTCGCCTGGTGCGTCGGAGGCAGTCCGTGGATACCGCGACGATCCTTGCGTTCGATCCCGCGAGAAAAAAGCAGATCATGGAGGCGCTTAAAGATCATCCGGAGATGACGCGCGCCGCACGCAACGGCAGAATTGCCGACGATGCCGACGTCGACGCATTCCTGGAAGCCTGTGTCCGGCTCGGCGTAATCGACGCCGACGGAAATCTGAAGGGTTAGGACGCGTGCGACCTGCCGAGGAGCTTCTCGCGGAATTGGGCATCACCGATCCGGCGGACATCGAGCTGGAAGCCATCGCACACTGCGTCGACGTCGAAGTGGAATACAGACGCCTGGCAAATTGCGAGGCACAGATCATCGGCTACAGAGATCGGGCGGTCGTTTACGTCAGCCCAGACGTACCTCCTCACCGCAGGCGGTTCAGTACCGGGCACGAACTTGGTCACTGGCATCATCACCGCGGCCAATCGTTCTTCTGCCGATCCTCCGACATTGGACAACCAATCGACGACCGCTCGAAGAACGCGGAAAGGCAGGCCGACGCCTACTCCGGCGATCTCATCCTGCCGCCGTTTATGGTCGGACCCAGGCTCGAACGGATGGGAGATATCTCGCTCGACGGCATCGCCGAACTCGCCGGGAATTTCAAAGCGAGCGTAACCGCGACGGCGATCCGCACCATGCGGATGACAAGACAGCCGCTGATCCTTGTTGCGCACAATCTCTTCGGGCGCAGCTGGCAATGGCCGTCGATCACTGCGGGTCGGATGCGCATCCGCGACGACCTGGATTCGAGGTCGTCGGCGTTCGTCGCGCTGGCGGCCGGCAGCAAAGCGACAGCGGCCCGTAAGGAGCCCGCGAACTACTGGTTCGACAGACGACACGTCGAGCAATTCGATCTACGGGTACAGTCGTTCCGGACAATCGAAGGCGAAGTCCTTACGCTCATCCGCATACTCGATCCGAAGATGATCGACATCTACGGCTGACGCGGCATCATGCTTCAATTCGATGGCACATGGCGCTTTGATTCTCCAGGTCCGATTTCGTCGGCAGCGGTTGCCGACTTCGGGGATCTGATCAACCGGATCGTATCGCAGGGTAACCGCAAGCGACTGTTGGAGCACTTCAAGAGCCATTTCGCCGGCGCAGCTGGGGTTTCTCACTACCCGAGTTCGGACGAAGGGTGGGCTGCGTCCGATCTCGATCGGCTCATGGATCAGGCCGCTGCCAACGCACCGCTGTTCATCGACGCCTTCTTCAGCGCGTGCGAAGCACTCCGACTTCGGGATGCCTCAATGGGCCTGCCCGATGTTCATCGGGTCAACCGCATCCTCGCAGAGAACGATGCCGGCTATCGCATCGAACCTCCTTACCTCGTCGCTGTCCGCGATCACCCTCCGATCGCAGTTCCTCCCCGTCCGCCATCGCTCGCTGCTCAGGCGCAGGAACTGGTCTTCACATCGCTTCAGACGTCGGATCGGTTGCTGGTGGAGGGCCGTGGCCGACAGGCGGTTCAGGAGAGTTTGTGGCTCTTGGAGAGCGTCGTAACAGCCTTCAGGGGCATGGATTTCGAGGCCGGTTCGCTGCAGGGCCGGTACTTCAACAAACTCATCGCCGAGATGCGCGGACGCACCCGCGGCACCACGCTCGACCAGATTCTCGGTTGGATCGTCGCCCTTCATGGCTTTCTGTCGTCGCCTACCGGCGGCGGCATCAGACACGGCGTCGATCTTGCGGAGGGGCTGGCGCTTCAAGAAGGTGAAGCGCGTCTCTACTGCAACTTGATCAGGAGCTATATCACCTTCCTGATCTCCGAGCATGAGCGGCTTAGCCGGACGAACGATTAGCTCCGGTCCGCAACGCTAAGACCGCCTTTTTCTCCAGGTGTTCCGAGTATCAGCCAGCTTCAAGGCAGCGTCGACGACGGCCTTGAATGCACGGGATCTGCGGGCCGCTTCATCGACAGTCGCCAGCCAACTGTCCGATGTTGGTGCTGCGTCAGACCTCGCATCGAGTAGCTCGCGAACTCTCGCCGAGGTCCGTCGCCCGGGGCGGACCTTCCCGGACAAGATCTTGGAGAGATGCCCCTGGCTGATGCCAAGTAGATCCGCCAGGGCGTCCTGATTGATCCCCCGCGAATCCATTTCGGCATTCAACCGTGCAACGAATGTGGACGAAGCGCGGCTTCTTATCGATACCATTTGCATAATATACATTAAAATGCATAATTTAGAATAATAATTCTTTGATTGAGGCAGGAGTGGCGACTTTGCAGACGATGTTCATCTCTGTGCCCTCAGGCTTTCGCACGGTGAGCTTTCCGGATCCTGATTGCGAGGCTCTTCCCGGCGTAAGGTGGGGACGCTTCGATGAGCTTCTCACCGCTGCCTACTGGAAAGGCCAAGCCGATCAGGCCGGCGCCCTCGGCTTACGCGAGCGACTGCGTCTCGGCTCGGACCTCTTGGAGGAAACCGCCGCTTGCCTCTTAGGAGGGTACGGTATGCGAGGAGAGTTGGGCGTCCTCGCATTCAAGCGTCTCAAAGACAGCGGCGTTCTGAAGCGCTGTGCGTCAGCCGAAGAAATTGAAGAAAGTCTCGCCGAGCCCTTCGTCATGAAGAACGGCAGCAATGTACGCTATCGTTTTCCGCGTCAGAAAGCGCGGTATCTGGAGGGAATGCTTCACACGCTGCAGAACTTCGCCGAACCGGGCGATGACGTGGACCTTCGGGACGCTCTCACTACAATACCCGGCATCGGCTTGAAAACAGCATCGTGGGTGGTGAGAAACCACCGGGCATCCGATTCCGTAGCTGTCCTCGACGTGCATATCGTGCGCGCTTGCGAGCACCTTGGAGTTTTCCCGGTGCGCTCCAATCCTCAGAAGGCCTATCGCCAGCTTGAGGAGCGCTTCTTGGAATTCGCTTCCGCGATTGATGTGCCTGCATCGCTGCTGGACGCCGTCATGTGGCGCCACATGCGCTTAATATGGAGCTAGATGACATGGGCGCCAAGAAAAGCCGACGCGGGGTGCTCAGTCGAAGGACGGACGTCCGATGAGCATTGCCCCGACTCCTTCGATTCCAGTGCCAGACGGCAAAATCGCACCGCAGACCTCCCGCCCCAGGACGCCAAGCGGTAGAGCGGCCATACGGAAGGCCTCAGCGGCGAGATGAACCGTTTGCTGCAGAGCGCCCGCGTCCCTAAGGACCAAGCTATCTGCCCATTCGTAGCAAGCTCGCGCGAGAGGCATATGGGCCGCGAATACGATGACGTGGCATCCTACGGCGTGCGGTGCCATTTGGCTCACACGTGTCCGGAATGCGTCCATCATATCCGGCTCCGCCACTCGCAGAATTGCGAGCTGTGTCGATGACCCATCAAAACGAAATGCTCGCGCTCCGCTGCCAGGGATCAAGATAGGTTCCACGACATGAAGCCCGCCGGCTGACGCGGCAAGGGCTTTTGAGCGCGGAATGTTCTGGTGCACGGATATACCGGACCGGGCAACCACCCAGCCGATCAAATTGACCGTCTCGCGGAGGGGTGCCGGATCGATACGCCGTGTGGACCGGCGCCTTTCCATAACTACTGCCACATCATCAGGAGGAGGTCGGAGAATATGAGGCAGTCGGATCCACCGGGATATCGGCCAGTTCACGGCGGATGGGGCCGTTACAAGCGCTCGTGGCCGTGGCTCTTCTTCAGTAAGGAAACTCACCGACTTCCGCCATTGTGCGATAGTGCTTTCTACAACCTCCACATACGCCGCAAGCGAAATCGGCGACATGGCAGGAATGCGACCACGCTAAAAGGTCGTGCGGGATTCCGCTTGTCCGGATGAGCTCGACGGCGTTCATGCCGATCGCAGGAGCTTCTAGGGACATGCCACCCTCCTGCAGCGCAAGCAATTCGCCCAGTACACTCACGAATTCTGGACTGCCATCCGCGTGGTGGGAGTCGGTCGCCAAAGTGCCGATCAGCAGTTTCCGAGCGCCGAGCGGCAACACCTTCGCCGCCGCGATCGTGACAAGAAGCTGATTTCGGTATGGCCACCACTCTGATTTTGTAGCCAACGAAAGCGGCGGTGAACCGGCCAGATCACCGCTGCCGAGTTCGCCTGCCGGAACGGTCACCTTGAGATGCTTGATGCCAAGAGTATCCGCGACAGCGGAGGCGGCGCGCATCTCCGCCGCTGCGGGCCGCTGGCCGTAATCGATAGTGACCGCGAGTTCGGGACGCTTCCAGAAAGCGATCGCCACGGAGTCCATCCCGCCGGACAGGAGAATTGCTGTGCTCATCTTCGCCACGCGGCATGGTGCACAGCGGTAACAAAGTCCGAATGGATCAAGCAGCCGCTCCCCTCCAGCATCTTGAGATCTTCAGGTTTCACGGCCTGGGCGAGCGCATAGACAGGCTTTCCGAGCGCCCGGGCGTATCCCACTTCAAACATAGTTCCTGCGTCAAGGCCGTCGACCAACGCAAACATCAGATCGCAATTCTTGATCGCCTCTATGTCTCTTTCCGCCACTTCGGAAGCAGGGCCATGCCCCACCTCGTGAAGTGGTGAGAACACTTTAAGTCCCGATTGTGCGAGACACCGTCTCGCCTCGTCGACCAGCCAGAGGCGCGCCATGTCGAAGAACGGACCAGCAAGATAGACCTCTCCGCCTATCGCAGCTACCTCCTGCGCCGCACAGGAAGCCAGCTCTGTGACATCGCGGATCGGCAGCGACATCGTGTTCGCATATTCGCTGACCGCCACCGAAGCGGCACGTGCCGCATCCAAGGCGCTCAAGCCTTCGACCGCCCAACCGGCGGCGAAGGCGGCGGCGAACACGTCTCCGCTCCCGAGAGTCCAAACGTTCTCCGAGAGAAAGGCCGGGATGGGGACGACCTCGCCACCGACGAACAGAGTCGCTCCCCGCGGTCCGTCCTTCGCGATCACGAGCTCGGCACCGCGGGACATGAGCGCGGACGCGGCGGCGTGTAGATCGGACGATCGACCGAGCGCGCGTATCTCGCCCGCATTGCCCACAATCGCCAGCCGTCCCGCCTTGCTGCCGTTCGCCGAGAAATCCTCCGGAGCGAATGCAGACTGGGGATCGTAGACGCAAATGTCCGCCGTCACGCGGGCGGAGCCTTCCATCATGCCGAAGCGAAGCACGCGTTCCGAGCGGACGTCGAACGGGTCGTACCGAACGATGCGCACTGGCGTCGGTCTGATGACTGGAGTGGACATCGAATGCACGTATTCGAAGGCGACGGTCCGGTCGACCGTATGAGCCGTCAGGCGAACGCCGTAGACATCCGCATACGTAACGAACGTCTCCGCTGCCTGTGTGCTGGCATATGTGCTAAGCTCTATCCTGGCAGACCGTCCGCCCAGGGCGACAGCTGCCCGTCCACCCGAACCGTATAGATGGTCCCACGCCGGCCAGGCGCACTGCTCGCGGTACAACCCGCCAGCGACGACTAGCGATTTCATGACGGCCGTATCTGAACTTCGCAGATGGCACCGTTCAGAGCCAGGACGTCCGCTTCGTAGGTCCTGCCTTGTCGGATGCACTGTATGATCTGCGGCAACCTCGAAGAGGTGATCGAGCCGGCGGGTCGGCCGCGGGAATCGAGCGCGAGCAACACCACCGGCGGTCCGTTCTCCAGTCGAAGCCTCAAAACGTCTTCGACGCGTAGCGTGGCAAGCACGGTTCGATCCGGAGAATTCAACCGCGTGCGTTCGTGGATATCGCACTCATCGGAGGGGTCGCCTCCGCCTCCGTCACCCTTGGGCTTGGATGGCGTCAGTGGACGCGGATCGTCGTCTGGACCGGGGCTCGACATCGGGATGCTCCAGATAGCCATCGCTTTAGGAAGGAGTTGGGCCAGGACGATGGCATATGCCGAGATTTATCGAAAGATGTAACTCGCGCTTGCGCCGCAGCAGCCGCTAGTCTTTCTCTTCATGGCTTTCTACGGCGCTCGGCCAGGATCTGCGGCAAGCATTTTTCCACGATTTGAGTCGCGCACTCAACAATGCCAACAATGGCCTGCTCGGCGGCCGCAACGGTTTTGTCTAGGATTTCACGTGCTGCACCTGCGAATGCTGGATTGCGCCAATTGTCGTATTCGGACCCGGCGAACAGAAGGTAGCCGTGTTGGGTGAAGTTTGGGTGGGAGGCATCGCAAAGGAAATCATATGATTTCTGCATGCCGGGCACGACCGCTTCCGCCGCTCGTACGAATTCCATGACATTGATCACTGCAACATCCGGTATTCCGTCCCGCTCCGGGACACTGACCTTGGAGCCATGAAGCAAGCGTTTGAGCCGCTCAGTCGCTGCTTCCAGTTCGTTAGGGCTACCCAACCGCTGAAGAACCCTCTGATCCGCGAACGCTAGCTGTCCCACGAGTTCAATGAGAAGCCGCGTACAAACAGATGCTGAAAGAAAACTCCCAGTGACCGCGAGCAGGGAAATGGAGGAAAGCAATTCCTGTGCAGATCGGGCGGTGCCGATTACCAGAAGACAAAGCTGATACTTCAGCGCGCCAACTTTTGTCGGTTGGAAGTCTAACGGCGCCCTTGGTATCCGGCTAAAGACCGGCCCTAAGGTGTTGAGTATCTCATGCAGCGCTCCGATCCTGTCGCGATAACCTACGGTCTCGCGATTCCATGTTTCGAGTTCAATCCCATACGGCTCCGTTTCCGCTGTGTTCGGCGTCGTTGCAGGATCGGTATGAACAGTCATCTGGGACCGCATCGCGTCCGCGAACCTCCGGGACTTAGATGTGGGCGACTCGGCCGCATCGTAGTCTTCGAGGCCTTCCAAAAACTGCTCGGTCGCCAATAGTTTTTCGCTGTTGACCCCGGCCGCGCGCAGACAGCTCAGTATGCGTTCCTTATCGAACTCGCCGAGCTCGGGATCCACGAGGCGGAATGGATGAACGAAGAATTGGCCTTTGTAGAAGCACACCAGCTTCCATGCTTTCTTCGAAGGCGGCACTCGCCTTAAGAACTGGGCCGAGATTTTGATCGCGCAGATATCGCGGAATCCATCCGCACGCTTCTCGGAGGTTTCGTAGGCATCAATGAACCCGGCACCCAGAACCAAGTCCTTGCTCTGCACGACAGGTCCGAAGCCCAGTCCCCCGCGCGGGATTACCTCCGCCCGCAGCAGGGTCTGATAGAGCAAGGATGAAGTGATCAGGTAGCGCAGTGCGGGATCGGCGACGCGACGGGGTGAATACACCACGAACATGTCGTTCAGCCGGATCGTCGCAAAATCCTTTGAGCCCAATACGCCCCACCGGTGAACGAACATCACGCGATGCGGCACCTTTGCCCTGAATTGACGATACTGCCGGTCCAGCCTTTCGACGATCCGGAGTAGTCCTGCACCGTCGGAGGACTTTATTTCATTGGCCAGCCCCAGCGCATCGACGACGAGGACGGGGGTGTCAAACAGTCGTCTTATGCTCACCCAATTCAAGCTCCCTCAGCCTTGATCCAAAGCATACCTGAATGCAGATGGCGGTTCGATTGCGGGGCCTAGTCGCTCGCCTGGGTCCTTGGCCACAGGTTCGAATAGTTAGCCGACCCAACGCGACCACCGCCAGCCTATGATCGAAGCAGGATTCCGGACTCTGGAAGACATGTGCCGTGAATGTGCGCCTGCGATTCCTCGCGAAGCCGCGTCAGTTTGTGAACCTCGTCGATCAGCTCGTCCTTTAGTTTCGCATCCGAAGCTCCCAGGCTCTCCAGGCGCAGCACTATCTGCAGAAGCTTCTCGACCGTAAGCAGCGTTAGAAGGATATTGCCATGTTTTTTGCCCTGTTCGTCGATGACCTCTATCGGGCTCAGCGGAAGCACATGGCGCAGCAGCGCCCTATACAATGAGAGCATGAATGATCTGTCGTCGTTATGGGGCGCTTTGGCAACATTCACGCGTTCGTTGGCGTTCCGGTGAAACCGGAACACGCCGTCGCTGTTCGATATCAACTGCATCTGAAAGAAGCGCTGCAAATCTTCGAACCGCGTGAGCTTAGGCTTCTTCCTCAGGTGTCCGGCCATGTGCGGATTGAAAAACGTGTCCGCAACATGTTCAATCCCGACGCTGGCGGGACAGAAGACCGGTTGCGCGAGCACTGTTGCTCCAATCGAGCCGAACTCCTTCCAATCCTGACTTAAGCTCTCAGTCCCAGGCGACATTACGCCTGCGTGCTGGTCTGTGTGTTCGACTACGAACATCTCCTTGCAGTAGGGCGCGCCGGCGAATTTCGATATCAACGAGTCGAACGAGAACGTTAGTATCCTGACGTTGTTGATGCGCACGTAGAGGCCCGCTTGGCTGGTTCGGAAGACGTTGTTGTCGCAACCGCCGAAATGGAGCCCTTTGAACCGGTCATCCGGGTCGACGCTGACAACGGCGACGCGATCCTTCTTTCCTAGCCTTGCGTCAATGCGGAATTTGGGAACAAACACCTCCTTATGAAGAGCGTGAAAGCCTAGCCATAGACCGATCCGGACTTTGTCGAACCAGTCGAGCAGCTGATAACATTGCGATACTCGCAGCGAGCCAGTGCTCGATAGTGTTTCGAATGCGGACTTCGCCTGACCCTCTAGCGTTCGACCGTAGAAGGAGTTGCAGTCCCCGCACGCTGGAAAATGGAAGGTGGAGGCGGGCCGTATGATCTCAGCGCTGGTGTCGGGATCGTACTCGATCCTGATCTTACGGTGCGGGTCCCCGGTGGTCTCAAGTAGCCACATCGGCAGGATGTGCTCCTTGGTCCGGATGGACTTCCCGACCCCGTTACCGCAGAAGACGCAGGTCGCCATGAGGTTTGCTCAAACGGAAATGCGCGTTTCGGCGCTGTGATTTTCTCGATGAATTTAGCGCGCCGAACAGTACCGGTTGAGAGCCGTAGCACGCCGCGTGCGCCGGCGTAAGGCCGTGTGGCCGCGACGTCTCCGTGTTGCTCCGTCCGCGTCCTGATGTCGATCCGTTTCCAGATGGCGCCACGGCCGCTCATCCAAAGCACTGAATTGCTCTCACCGGGTATTAGCGGGCGCGATCTGCATGCTCGCTGACCATCCTTTGAGTAAGTGTGCCTACGGCATCCGCAATGTTGGGAAGTAACGTAATCGACGTTCACGCTCTTTAGCGACTTTCCACATGCGTCAATGCGCGCAGTTCCGAACAATGAGCGTCCATGGATGATCAGCATTTAAGGCTTGGTCCCGGTCTGTGTGCCGGCCAAATGGAAGCCAGCCATGAGCGATAAGTCCATAATCGGCCTGTCACGGCTTGTCGCGCTTCAACATCACGTTGACCGGATTGCCAGAAATATCGCGAACCAGACGACAGCCGGCTTCAAAAGCGAGAGCCTTCAATTTCAGGAATATCTCTCCAAGGCGCGCGAAGAAATCCCCTCCTCCAAAATGCGCTCATTGGTGTCGACTGATAGCTATATCGATTTTTCTAGCGGTTCCCTCACCGTCACTGGAAATGGAACCGACGTAGCTATTGTCGGGGATGCCTTCTTTGTCGTTCAGACAAATGACGGCGAGCGCTACACGCGAAGAGGAGCTTTCGCGGTCGACCAGAACGGTAGACTCGTTACTTTCGCCGGAGAACCTATTTTGTCGCAATCTGGGGTCTTGACGATACCCAAAGGCGATGGACCATTGAGCATCAAAGCCGACGGAACCGTCTCGACGGCAAAAGGACCTATCGGGCGGCTGCGCTTGGTCCGTCTTGATGATTTAGAGAAGGTCCGGGCAGTAGGTGGCGGGCTGTTCGTCTCGTCAAAACCGGCGAGCGACATTCCCGCGAACGAGATTCGTCTCGTGGTCGGAGCTATAGAAAGCTCGAACGTTAAGCCGATTGCGGAAATGACGAAGCTCATCGCCGCATCGCGCGCTTACGAGGATGTCGCCAAGGCCATCTTCCGCTCTGAAGACAATAGAGAACTCAAAACGCTGTCAGGAGAGGACACGTAAGGTCATCTCCAATCGAACAGAAAGATGGCCACATCAGTCAGTGTCGGCCCGTCAGGAGCCCACCAGGACTCTGCCCCATGAGCCGCGGCAGAAAGACGATCGCCGCGGTGCCGAGCGCCCAAATCACAAAAGCAACCGGCATCAGAATCCTTCGCAGCAATGCGAGCCCTTGATCGACCACGCCGGCGCTCTTGAGGCGCTCGACCGCGACGCCGACTTGCTTGCCGACACCTAAAGTGTCTCCGGCGTCCTTGCTCGACTGCAGCACCGTGCCGCTGTTAGCCGCCAACCACGATAGCACGAGGTCAAGTGCAAGATAGCCGGCATAGACGACGCCAGACCAAACGGCAAACCCGACGAGGATGGCTAGCCACGAGACCGGCGCGCGGAGCTGCGGCGGGCGCTCTCCAATGTGTTCGTAATCGGATCCCTTGCCGCGATCGACATGGCGATCACTCCGATAGGAACGCCAGGTTCCGTGACCATGCCCCACATCATCCTCCATCTTTCGTCAGAAGGCGGCTCGGTAAGGGATCGAGTCGCAGTTAAAATTGCAGTTTCGTTTCAACTTGCCGCAGCGCATCGTCCTCGATTTGGATCGTCACATGCGTCAGGCCGAAGCCGGCTTTCATTTCTTCCCTTGCTGCTGCCAGGATCGCGCGTCCGGAGGCGACGTCGGCGACGACGAGATGACCGCTCATTGCATCGACCCCGGACGTAATCGTCCAGACATGCAGATCATGTGTGGCGGTGACACCGGGAATCCCAAGCAGCTTCTTTTCAAGCAGAATCATATCGACCTCCGGAGGAGTTCCCTCCATGAGGATATGGATGGCCTGCTTGAGCAGAATCCAGGTGCGCGGCACGATGAACAGGCCGATGCCTGCGCCAATGATCGGATCAACAAGCTGCCAACCAGTCAAAACGACCACTACCGCAGCGACGATGACGCCGAGCGAACCGAGCATATCGGCCAGGACTTCGAAATAGGCTCCTTTGACGTTGAGACTTTCCTGCGATCCGGACGCGAGCAGTCTCATGCTGATCAGGTTTACGATTAGGCCGGCAATCGCCACGGCCAGCATTGGACCGCCTATAATTTCTGGCGGGCTAAAAAACCGCTGATACGCCTCATACAGGATGTAGACGGTCAGTAAGAGAAGGACGACGGCGTTGGTGAGCGCCGAAAGAACCTCCATGCGCACATATCCGAAGGTATTCTTTGGCGTCCTTTGCCGTTCGGCGAACCGGATCGCGATCAAGGCCAATGCCAAACCACCGGCATCGGTTAGCATGTGCGCCGCGTCGGCAAGCAAGGCTAGGCTGCCAGTCCACAATCCGCCGACAACCTCGACCGCCATGAACGTCGTCGTCATCGCCAAAGCGAGATATAATTGTTTCTTGTGCCGTCCCGCTGCTGTCGCCTTGGACATTATTTCGCTCGCCGCGTCATTTGAGCTTAAGCCCATGTCGCCCTCTTGCGCCTAGAACTCAGTCAATGCAGTTAGCAGCCTGTCTTAGCGCCGACCTGGTCGTCTTTGCATCACATCGGCGCTAGATCATTTGTACGTTTGACCGCTTAACTGGCTCGTCATTCCATTTACGAAGACATTTGCGGCACTTCAGATCGCCTGTCGCGATAGGCTAATAATCGTAGCGCGTTGAAGACGACCACAAGGGTTGATCCTTCGTGCACTGCCACCGCCGGGCCAATGCCAAGCCCAAATATCGTCGCCGGCAAGAGCACCGCAACGACACCGAGACTGATGAAGACATTCTGACGGATTACGGAACGCGTATGGCGACTCAAGCCCACGGCAAAGGGCAGATGCCGCAGGTCGTCGGCCATAAGCGCTACATCGGCCGTCTCCAGAGCGACATCGGAGCCAGCGGCGCCCATCGCAATGCCGACGGTGGCGCTCGCCATCGCCGGGGCATCGTTTACGCCGTCACCGACCATAGCGACCTTCTGCTGATCGCGCAGCTTACGGATCGCCTCGACCTTGTCTTCCGGCATCAGGTTGCCCCAGGCTTCATTGAGCCCGACATCCTGGGCGATCGCCTCCGCAACCGTCTGGTGATCACCGGAGATCATGATCATTCGCGTGATGCCTAGCGCGCGCAGGTGCCGAAGCGCGTCGCGCGCGGCGGCACGCGGGGTATCCATCAGGCCGACAACGCCTAGGTCTGTGTCGCCACGGCGGACCGCCATCGTTGTACGGCCGCCATTGCGTAGCCGCTCGATCACAGCGACCGATGGCTTGGTCAGCGCTGCGATACCATCGACGCCAAACATCTCGGCCTTGCCGATCAGAACGCGCTCGCCATCGAGCGTCGCACTTACGCCGCGGCCGGTAAGACTTTTAAGATCGGTCGCCTCCGGGATATAGGCGCCGGCCAGGCGATCGCGACCATCGCGCGCAATCGCGGCGGCCAGTGGGTGATCACTGAGCTGCTCGACGGCGACTGCGACCTTAAGCAGCTCCTGCTCGGAAATGCCGTCGCTCGGCACGATGTCGGTAATACGCGGTCGCCCCTCCGTTAGCGTACCGGTTTTGTCGAAAGCGATGGCATTCAGCGAGCCGAGATTCTCAAGCGGCGCGCCGCCTTTAACCAACACGCCGCCCCGTGCCGCGCGTGCCACGCCGGATAGGACCGCACTCGGTGTCGCGATGGCAAGAGCGCAGGGACTTGCGGCGACCAGCACCGCCATAGCGCGATAAAAGCTGGCGCTGAACGGCTCGTCGATCACCACCCAGGCGAACAACAGGGCGATCGCAAGCACCAGCACCGTCGGCACGAAAATGCGCTCGAATTTGTCAGTGAAACGCTGCGTCGGGGATTTCTGCGTTTCGGCCTGGCTGACCATCTCGACGACTTTGGCCAGCGCGGTCTCGGTGGACAGGCGCGTGACCTCCACTTCGATTGCACCCGCACCATTGATCGTTCCGGCGAAGACGCGCGAGGCGGCATCAACCAAATTGGGCTTGGCACGCGCAGTCGATACGTCCGCTACCGGGCGCTTGTCGACCGGAATACTCTCGCCGGTCACCGGCGCCTGGTTGATGCTGGATTCGCCCTTGACGATAAATCCATCGGCCGGAAGCCGCTCGTTGGGACGGACAATGACGATATCGCCGACTCTCAACTCTTCGACCGGAATTTCACGGGTACCCCCGTTACGGCGTACCGTCGCTGTGGCGGGCGCGAGTTTGGCAAGGGCTTCAATCGCCTGTTTAGCGCGACCCATGGCATAATGTTCGAGTGCATGCCCGAGGCTGAACAGGAACAACAGCAGCGCGCCTTCTGCAAAGGCGCCAAGCGACGCGGCACCCGCTGCCGCCACGAGCATCAGCGTGTCGATCTCAAATTTTCCGAGGCGAAGATTGTCGATCGCCTCGCGGAGCGTATAAAAGCCCCCGAAGAAATAGGCCGCGATATAGCAGGCGGTCGGCACCCAGTCTGGCGTTCCGGCCGCCAGTTTTTCGATCAGGTAGCCGAGTCCTAGCAGCGCCCCGCATGCCAACGAAAAGATGAGCTCGGTGTTGGACCCGAGCAGTCCGCCATGGGCGTGGCCATCGTCGCGCTTATGAACATGACCGTGATCGGCACCTTCCTTATCGGCGTGGCGATGGCCCGTGCCACCGTGATCGTGGTGGTCCTTTGCCGAAGGGCGAGATGCGTCGGCATCATCCGTCGATCTAATCCCCATTCCTACCAGGGCGTCGCGGATGGACGACTCGGATACCTGATTGCGATCGAATTCAGCTCGCACAAGCCCAGTGGCGCTCGCCTCAGCCTCTAACACGCCCGGCACCGCGCGCAGACGTTCGGCGACAGTACGTGCTCGGCGCTCGTGTGTGATGCCCTCGACCTGCCACAGGATATGGCCGAACCGATCGGTGATCTTGGCTCCGGCGCTGTCCACCAATTCGCGAATGCGGAGAAGTGATATGATCTCCGCGTCGTAATGGATACAGAGCTGCGCGGGCTTGCCGAGACCAGCGGTGACGTGAACCTCTTCTATCCCTTCGCGGCCTTGTATCTCGGATATCAGCCGCGCCACGCAAGCATCACCAGCGTTGGGGATGCCGGGTAGAAGGATCGCAATGTCCAGACGCAGTTTCTCGGTCAATTCCGGCATCCCTACTTTACGTGTGCCCGGACACGGACGACTTGGCTTCTCCTGCTGATCAAGTCCAACGTAAAAGGCGGGGCCCGCTAACCCAACCAATCACAGCCATAACGACAATTGCGCTCGTATGAACGGTCGTATCGAACAACAACGCTTGATCCTCCGCATGGAGGCAATATCCCATGCTGCCTATTGCTCCTGCTAGAATGCCAACATAGGCGCCCGTGCGATGCAGATTGACGGGTGCCAGTCGCTTGATGCCGACGGCGAGGATCGCAAATGCGGGCACGGCGAGTATCGCGATGCGCCAAAGACAAATCAGCCAGGAGGTATGGTCGACGTGATCGGAAAGCCGGTCCGAAAGCGAGGTACCGATTTCGTACAGTGCCAATGCGCCCATCACGAGGAACGGGGCCCCGACCGCAAGTGGCGACAAGCTGCGCCGTCGACCAGGCACCGAGAGATCCCGCACGTTCGCGAGTGCGATACTGCCGACACTCAAGGCGAACACGAGATTGAGGATAAGAAGGTGAGGACCTGCGAAAAGCGCGCGCCACAGATCGGGGCGTGGTCCGAGCCAAACGATGGAGAGCACTGCTACAATCAAGCATGCAACAAGCGCCGCACCGACAATCGTCGGAGTCGGCCGCATTCGAGACACGCTGCGAGGATTCGCACTCAAGGCCGCGATCAAGTCATCTGTTTTCATCGGATCCTTTCCGATCAATGCCGCACAGACGACTGAGAATTTTCAGTCCTCTATGGACATTGACCCTTACCGTTGCTTCCGACGTGCCGGTTCGCCTTGCCGTCTCCAGCGCGGTCAGGCCTTCAAGTTTCATCAACTGAATGGGAATCCGTAACGTTTCGGGGAGGCGACGTATTGCCTTTTGGACTGTAATCCGCGCGTCCATGCGAAAGGTCTCGTCGACAGCGCCGTCAACGTCGTCCAAGGGCTGGAGGTCCGCATCCCGATTGGCGGCCCGGAGGCTATCGATAAGCTTGTAACGCGTGATGCCATAGGCCCACGCCGTCACCGGGGTCTCGCCGTCATATGTATGGCGCCGCCCATGGATGGCGATCAGTGCCTCCTGCACGATATCCTCGACATCGTGATCGGCTTTGCGCATTCGAAAAAGCCGTCGCCGGACGAATTGGCGAAGCAGCGCGGCCAACCTGGTAAGAAACTCGCGATACGCACCCGAATCGCCGTCAAGCCCCTTTAATAGGAGCTCCTTTAGGCGCTCTTCGACAACTTTCAACGGCTCGGACACTGGGAGGTCTCGCGAATTGGCAGGCTATACGTTCTCTGTTCTCATTTAATTCGGACGCGATGCCTAAAACGTTTATGCAACGTCACGCGCTTGTGATCAGATCATGGACAGTGGAAGTAAGGCGGGCTTGTAAGGTTATAACGTGCGCAGAGCGCGCCCGCGCCGTTAGCGCGAGCGCTTCGTACATTCGGAAAACTCGCTAGTCGCTGTGGGCGACATATTTTGTTTGCCCCGTTTTGCCAGCGGCCGTTTTGAGAAGAATTGTTATCGTTGCTTTCGGCGCGATCGGCTTCTTTGCGTCACCTTTCAGGCCGTTCTGCTCATGCGGTACTAGATCAACGGTTTCTCGATCGGCGCCATTCACGACCAAGGCGGATCCAGAGTATCCCCCGGTCGCCACGGGCTTGTTGGTCTCGTCCATTACGTTAATGGTTAAAGTCGTCCTGCTAACGACCAGTTCGGCGTGAACGCCTGCCACTTCCAGCATTTCGCCGCCATTCGGACCTTTCTCGTGACCGTGTTTGTGTTGCGCGACGGCAGATGAGCTCATAAGGAGCGCCGCTCCAAACAAGAAGGCGTATTTCATGTCGTCTCTCCATGGTTCGCTTGTAGAGGAGCCGGTGTGGATTGATTGGCATCGGCAGCGGTTTCGCGCCGGAACAGGACATACAATGCCGGAAGGACGAGCAAGGTCAGGATCGTCGACGACACAATGCCCCCGATCACTACAGTCGCGAGCGGTCTCTGCACCTCTGCACCGGGCCCGGTCGCAATCGCCATCGGCACAAAGCCCAAAGAAGCGACCAGCGCGGTCATAAGCACCGGCCGCAGTCGCGTCAGCGCTCCTTCACGTACAGCGTCATATAGTGAACGACCCTCGTTCCTCAGACGTTGAATGAATGCGATGATGACCAAGCCGTTCAGCACTGCCACGCCGGACAAGGCGATAAAGCCGATGCCCGCACTGATCGACAGGGGAATCCCGCGCATCAGCAGTGCCGCTATGCCGCCAGTAAGGGCGAGCGGGACGCCGCTGAAAACCAGCGCCGCGTCGGCGAAGGAGCTCAAACTCATGAACAGCAGCAGGAAGATCAAGATCAAGGCAATCGGAACAACGATGGCTAGCCGTTTCGTTGCCGATACGAGTTGCTCGAACTGACCGCCCCATCCGATCCAATAACCGGTAGGCAACTTGACCTTCTCCGCGATCTGCCCCTGCGCATCCGCGACGAAGGACCCCAGATCGCGCTCCCGCACATTCGCCGTGACGACGATACGGCGCTTTCCGTTCTCGCGACTGATCTGGTTTGGCCCGGGCGAGACGGATATCTGCGCAACAGCGGACAACGGAATGTATCTGATTTGCGTCACGGCTGAGGTGCCCCATGCCGTCCGCAGTGGCGAAGGCACCGCCTCGGCAGTGGGAAGTGGGATCGGCAGTGCCTTTATTGCTTCGATATCCATGCGGAGGTCGTCGGGAAGGCGAACGACCAGCTCAAATCGCCGATCGCCTTCGAAGACCAATCCCGAGCTCTTGCCGCCGACAGCGACCTCGACGATCGCTTGTACGTCGGCGACGCTAACGCCATAGCGAGCCAGCGCAGGTCGATCGAGTTTGACGGTAAGAACCGGCAGACCAGACACCTGCTCCGTCTTGACATCGGCCGCGCCGGGTACCTTTTGCAGCACAGACTGGACCTGACCGGCTACCTGCAGCAGCGTGTCCAGATCATCGCCAAAGATCTTGACACCGACGTCGCTGCGGACGCCGGAAATCAGTTCATTGAAACGCAGCTGAATCGGCTGCGACAGTTCGTACGCGCTACCCGGCACATCCTCGGCCGCTTTTTCAATATCAGCGACGACATCTGCCTTCGGCTTCGAAGGGTCGGGCCACTGCGCGCGCGGCTTGAGCATGACGTAGCCATCCGAGATCGATGGCGGCATCGGGTCGGTAGCAACCTCAGCGGTGCCAACGCGCGCAAAGACCTCTTTCACCTCCGGCACCTGCAGCAGTCTCTTTTCGAGCGATGCTTGCATGTCGAGCGATTGTGACAGGCTCGTTCCGGGAACACGCAGCGCTTGAATGGCTACGTCGCCCTCGTCGAGGCTCGGGATGAACTCACCACCCATGCGCGAGGCGGCAAATCCCGATGCGATGATAAGCACTACTGCCAGTGCGGCGACGATGTGGCGAAAGCGTATCGTCAAGCCAAGCAGCGGCACGTATACCCGCCGGGCCGCTCTCATAAAGATGTTCTCGTGCTCCGACACGCGCCCCGTGACCAGCAGCGCCACAGCGGCCGGAACAAACGTCATGGAAAATATAGCGGCTCCGGCCAAGGCCATCAGCACTGTCAGCGCCATGGGCGTAAACATTTTCCCCTCGACGCCCGTGAGAGTCAGAATGGGAAGATAAACGACGGCGATGATCGTCGTGCCGAACAAGCTGGGCTGGATGACCTCTCGCGCACCGGCGAGAATAGTCTCGAAGCGTTCCGGCCGCGTCAAAAGGCGACCTCTCTTGTGTTGCTCTTCCGCCAGCAGACGCAGGCAGTTCTCGACGATAATCACGGCGCCGTCGATGATGATGCCAAAGTCAATAGCACCTAGACTCATCAGATTGGCGCTGACCCTGTTCTCGACCATGCCCGTGATGGTAAACAGCATCGAGAGAGGGATCACACACGCGGTGACGATCGCCGCGCGAATATTACCGAGAATGAGGAAGAGAATAGCGATCACGAGGAGCGCGCCTTCGATGAGATTCTTCTCGACCGTTGCAATGGTCGCCTCAACGAGATGCGTACGATCGTAGACGGCCCGCGCCACAACGCCATCGGGCAACGACTTCGCAATCTCCTCCAGCTTGGATGCCACTCTCTGCGCGACGGTTCGACTATTCTCGCCGATCAGGAGCATTGTCGTACCGAGCACAGTCTCTTGTCCGTTAAGCGTCGCAGCGCCGGTCCGGAGGTCTTTGCCTTCGCGCACTTCTGCGACATCGCCGACCCGGATCGGAACGCTGCCGCGCGTGCCGATGACGATGTCCCGAATCTCCTCGACGTTGGCAACCTGGCCGGGCGTACGAACAAGATATTGCTCGCCGTTTCGTTCAATATACCCTGCGCCGACATTCGCGTTATTCGCCGCCAGCGCAGTCATGACATCGCGAAAGCTCAACTTGTACGCCATGAGACGGACTGGGTCGGGCAATACGTGGTACTGCTTTTCGTAGCCACCAATCGTATTGACTTCGACGACGCCCGGAACTGTGCGCAGTTGCGGCTTGATGATCCAATCCTGAATGGTCCGAAGATCGGTCGGGCTGAAGCCCTCTCCGTTCGACTTGCGAGCGCCGGACTTGGCCTCGACCGAGTACATGTAGATTTCGCCCAGCCCAGTGGAAATCGGCCCCATTGCCGTTTCGACCCCCGGGGGCAACTGATCTTTTACTTGTTGAATTCGTTCGTTGACGAGCTGGCGCGCAAAGTAGACATCAGTGCCGTCCTCAAAGACGATGGTAACCTGACTAAGGCCGTAGCGAGAGAGCGAGCGTGTATACTGAAGGCGTGGAAGCCCGCCCATTCCGGTCTCAATAGGGAACGTGATCCGCTGCTCGACTTCGAGCGGCGAATAGCCAGGAGCTTGGGTGTTGATTTGCACCTGAACGTTGGTGATATCTGGCACGGCATCAATCGGCAGCCGCGTGAAATTCCATACACCGAAAGCAGCGACGCCGATAACGGCGATCATCACCAGCCAGCGCTGGCGGATCGAAAAGGATAGAATTGCATTGATCATTGCGCGTGCTTCGAGCGCGAGCGGCCCGCCTCTCTAATGCGATGAAATGAGCCAGCTTCGGTCGTAAAAATTACGCCGTCGCCCTTGTGACCGGTCCACGCGGACGCTGCGATCGTGTCACAAATCTCTTGAGCCAAATCCGAATCGCAGACGATTTGAAGCTGCAGGTGGCGCTGGTAGCTAAGGTTATACTCCGTCGCGACATACTCGCCGCCTAAGCCACGGCCGCGACCTTGCCCACGGACATCCGTGATCGAGAAGCCTGGGAAATTCGGCAAATCATGTAGCGCCCGAACAACGTGCCCTTCCATGTGAGGCTTGATGAGAGCAGTGATGACCGTCATTTTGGAATCAATGTTCATGGCTTGCCGCTCCCTTCGCCAATTCAGCCTTGATTACAAAGCTGTTCTTTGCCGCATAAACGTCGTTTGGCATGAGGCCGAACAAAATCTGCACGTAGTCGGAATCTCGGTCTCCGATCTCAACGTCGCGCGGCTCGAACTTCTCGCCATTGCGCACGAAGACGACGGTACGGTCTTCGAAGGTTTGCAGAGCTTCGGATTTGATCGCGATTTCGACCGGTTTGGCCGTCAACTGCAGTCGTCCGGCGACGAAAATGCCGGGCCTGAGGCGCAAATCTTTGTTGTCTACGACGACGCGCGCGAGGGCGCTTTGCGTGTCGCTGGTGCCGATCGGCGATACATAGGAGACTTTTGTTGTAATCGCAGGACCACCGTCGCCAGGGTCGAGGACAACGGTATCCCCCACGCGAACCCGTGCGAAATCGCGCCGATATACGGAGAGGTCGACCCAAGCAGTGGAAAGATCGGCGATGATAAACGTCGGCTTCTGCTCAGAGACATATTCCCCGAGGGCAGCTTGGCGATCGATAATCGTGCCGGCAATCGGCGCCCTTAAATCATACGTCGTCAGACTTTGATTGCTTTCCACGGTGGCAAGCAGGTCACCTTTTTCCACCCGGTCGCCAATCCTCTTGCGGAGTTCCCTCACAACCCCCGGAAAACGTGGGCTGACCTGCACCAACGCTTCTTGGTTCGGCTGGACGATGCCATTGAGACGTAGCGTATCGTGAAGTACCGCAGGCCCGGCCTTCTCCAACACGATTCCTGCGGCAGTGAGTTTGGCGTCGCTTAGAGTGGCACTCTCACCGCCGTGGTCGTGTCCAGATGGAGCTTCGCCGACGGTTGTCTGGGCGGGCTCGTCGCTCGCCGGCCTGAAGGCGTAGCCTCCCGCGGCTCCAACCAGCCCCAAGCCGATGAGGATGGCCACATTACGAGTAAAGCGTCTCATCTGGAGATACCTTGCAGAGTGATGGGGCTTCCGCTCAGCCCTTCGATAGTCGCGACCGCCGTATGAAACGTGACGAGCGCCTCTACTTCCCGAAGCGCCGCTTGCGCCACTGCGGCCTGAGCGTCGAGAACTTCCAACAGCGTGAAACGGCCCTGAGCGTAGCCGGCCTCGATAACTTCGAGGGCCTGCCGAGATCTCGGGACGCTAGAGTTTCGCACCAAGCTCGCTTCTTGCGATGAGCCTGTGAGTGCGTCATATGCGCGCCCAAGCAAAACCATGAGAGCAATTTTGTTGGCGGAGCGCTCGGCCTCGGTTTTGGCGAGTGTCTCCTGCGCTTCTAGGATGCCGCCTTGATTCTGATTCCAGAGAGGCAACTGAACCGAAAGGTTGAGCCGGACGGCGTTGTCGCCCGTGTCACGGTAATTCCGCCAGCCCACCCCCGCCTGTACATCCGGCACGACTTTGAGGCGCGCCGTTAGAAGCTCCGCATTTCGTTGCGCGTAAATGGCGGTCCAACGCATGAGCTGCGGGTTACTATCGATCGCCCGTGCCACAGTTTGAAATGGCGCGGGGCGACCGATACGGCTGAGATCGCCGCTTACATTGGTGAAATTCGGAGTCGCGAGTCCCATCAACGCTCCCAACTCACGACGTGCGATTGAGAGCGCTGTCTTCGCGCGTTCTAGGTCTGCCCGGGCGAAATCGGCGGCGACTTGCGAACGCGAGATTTCCGCGGGCGAGGATGCGCCCGTCTCGACACGACGCTGCAGCAGGGGAGTCAGTCGATCGATGGACTCCACCTGAGCATTGAATATCTGCACGCGCCTTTGCCCGCTGAGGACATTGACGAAGGCGACAGCGGCCTCGGTAGCAACTTCGAGACGTATCGCGGCTCGCTCCCAACGGGCGGCGTCATAGCCCGCGTCGCCGGCGGCGATGCGCGCCTCCCGCTTGCCACCGAGTTCGATCAACTGACTTAATTGCAATGTTGTTTCAGCGGACCGAGTGCCTCGGTACTGCCCCGACCCCAGAGCGTTATCGAGCTCAAACGATAGGTTAGGGTTCGGCACGGCCCCTGCTTGAAGCCGTCGCCCTGTCGCGATGCCGACGTCGCGCTCCGCTGCCGTCAAGCGCGGATTTGCGGCGAAAGCGCGCTGTAGCGCTGATACCAAGGTAAGTTGAGCCGGCGAAGGTCGCCGCGGTTGGGCTGAGCTGGCGCTTGGCAGCAACACCAGGAAGCCCGCAAAAAGTGCGCACGAGACGCTACTGGCGGACAGCATGTATTCGACCTAAGAACGAATTATATTTAAATATCAACCTAGGGTTGATATTCGTGTATATGTCGTCAGGTCAAATGCTTAGGGGGAGGCGTATCGGCCGCGGGAGCCTTGGCACGCACGGAACGAGCCGGCTCACTAAGGACCTTATCGGCAACGGGTGCGGGACCGGTCACTATGGCCGGGAATGGCAGCGTTACGGCCATGCAACCAGGGCAAACTTCCCCAATCAGACTGCCCTTGCTTTTGATACCCGCGTCATCAATGGACGGCGAGGTCGATACAAAAGCCGTCTGTCCCGCCAACGAGGCGTAATGGTCGGGGTTGAGATTATGGGCAACGCCAACGAACAGAAGCACCAATGCGCAGCAAACCGACAACCATCGGCTAAAGCCCGATCGGCTCAACTGCGTCAGAATTGGTCCCACTGGCGCCATGAAGTCTAAGAACCGGCTATTGATGAGGGTGTCAAGGGAGTATTGCCCAGCAAGATGACAATCCGATTTTACTCGGCGGGTAACGTTGTAACATGTGTCGCGGCTGAAGTAGCAGAGCTCATTTGCTGGAGAGATTTGGCGGCTTCGTTCGATAGTTCGAATGGACCGGAAAATCTCGATGGGCAGCCCAGCTTAATTCGAAGGAAACCGGAAGAACGTTTCATCTTTCGGCGCTCTTGAGTCCGCTTCAACGGCAGCATTATCGTAAGCGACGGCGACTCGCGCCGACCGTGGAATGACGCGCACCTTCGACATAACCGGAAATCGTCCGCTCGATCATAAGTCATTGACGCGGCACACGTGCCGGAATCTGACGCGAACGCAAGCTACGAGCCGGCTAGCGTCGCCGTAGCTCTGAGCGATACTGCACTCCAGCGTATGTACGCGCTAATCCTCCAAGCCTTGACTGCGTCGACTCCGGTACTATCATCACTGGCGTCACCATTACCGTTCAAAGGCGCACAAGAATTGCTCACCACAGAGCAGCACCATCAAGCTCGCGTTCTGGCGCGCACTGAACGTGTGGGGTGGCTGCTTGCTGTAACAATGTTACTGCTGACCTCAGCCGGTGCAGGAACTGCGGCAGCCCAGGATCTCGCAAAGCTCAGCGCGCTACTGACGCCGGCCTATACAGCGATGAGCTATGCGCGACTGTGCGCAATGGACATATCCTGGGCGCAATCTCAGCCATTAGGACCGCGTGGCGGGGCCATACATTACGCGGAACACGTCAAGGACGAAGTCATCGCCTCGTTGGCATATGAGGACGCCGTCAAAGTCTTGAAGTCCGCCGCCGACGCTGCGCGCGAAGATGCCCGTACGCAATTGCGCAATGATGTCCTCGATCCGGACAAGTCGATAGAAGAAGCGCATTTCCGGAATTGGTGTCGCGGCAAGGTCAGCCCATACATCCAAGGGATAATGAAGCAGCACGAAAGTCAGCACGCGTTATTTACCAACAGTGTGGAGAAAGCACTCCAATCATCGGGGAATTAGTGCCCAGAGCCGCTGGCGGACGCCGAGGAAAAGGCAAGTTTGAAAATCCAACAGCTGCAGCGGGCCCTGGTGTGGAGCGCGAAACTGCTCGCTTGGCAACGTGCCGCGCAAATAATTGGCGGTTTCTTGACTATCGGCCTTACGCTTCTTGCCGATGCGCGCATGATGGCCACTGTTTTAAACGTTGGACGTTCTCTGCCTGGCTCGTAGAGCAACCAACGCCAGGGCGATGGACGCGCGCGGACGAGATCCAAACCGCATAGATGTTCTTTCGGATATATGCGCGTTGGCACCTGTCACCGCTCATGCCGTCAGATGGCTCTTGATACGGAGTCGCCTTTGAGCGGGGCAGACGACGGCACTTCCATCACATCCCAATTCATCGGCGTCACACTGAGGATAGCCGCCTGAGACTTCGAGATAATGCCGGCGCAGACCGGGGCGTTCAACGATCATCACGCACATCGGCCAAACTTTGGCCACGAACGACGGCAGGATCGCGGCAGCCGCGCGGATAAGATCACGGCGAACAAGTATCGTTCGCTGGGGCGCTTGCCGCCTGCGGCCAAACATTCGCTTAGATTGCGTTGGATTTGTTGTTCGGCATGCCAAGCTTGATCCACAGTGCAATCTTTCGTCTCGTCGTCGCATTGGTGATGACAATTGGCATGCTGTTGCCGCCCATCGGCGGCGAGTCAGCTTCCCATGATCCTGCGGCCCCAGTTGCTTCTGAGGCTACCCTAGAGCGGGAGCTGACGGCTCAGATCGCCGATTACGACTATGATGGCGGCCTGGAAGACGAGCAAAGGCCCGGTCGACCCTATGGTCACAGTCCGGACGACCATTCTCACGAGATACCGTATACGCTGAACTTCGTGAGGGCCGCTGTTCCTCTGACTTGCCGGATCTGGCACGCTCGTCCGCTGGTCTTTACCGACCCAGAAATGACATCCCGCCTCGAACGTCCGCCGAGAACCCTCTTCGTTATGTGATCGCGGCCGCATACGCGGCTTCTTCCATCATCGAAGAGTAGAATTCTCATGCAACGACCCTTCTGCGAGGGCCGCCTGGACGCGCATTGTGTGCGCGACCGGCGCGCTTTTCCCATGCCGACCGCTCATCCGGCCTTCGCTCCGGCAGGTGGCTTGGTGTCCGCCCACATACTATCGCATGGATTTCGCGGATCTGGCCCTTTCGTTCAAACCAAGGGCCGACAGCGATGACTAGTGACGATTGGATTTCATTCTGGAATTCGAAGCACTCAATCTATGTGAGTGAACAGCACTGCGCTGTGCACTACCGGTGCATTGCCGACGACATTTTGAAATTCGTTCCCCAAGGGGCGCGCGTGCTGGATTACGGCTGCGGAGAGGCACGCTCCGCTGAATGCCTGCTTACGCGAGCATCACGGCTAATGCTTTGCGACGCTGCCCCCAACATCCGAGCGTCAATCTCTCGCCGGTTCGCGACGCAATCGCGCATAGAAGTGCTGGCACCCGACCAAGTCGCATCTATGTCCGATGGGGCAGTCGATTTAATCGTCATGCATTCTGTCGCGCAGTATCTAAATATAAGTCAATTAAATGCATTGCTTGCTCTTTTCTATCGATTGCTCTCGCCTAACGGGAGCCTCGTGCTCGGTGACGTAATTGGTACTAACGCATCCGCACTGGCTGATGTCACGACGCTCCTTGCTTTTGCCATTCGCGAAAAATTCCTCATCGCAGCCATGGGCGGGCTCGCTCGCACAGCATTTTCCCGCTACCGCACTCTTCGCTCGGCAGTAGGTCTGTTGACCTTTGAAGAACAAGAAATTTTCACAGTCGTGACAGCGGCAGGTTATGACGCCAGGCGGGCGTCCAAGAATATCGGACACAATCGGACGCGGCAGACCTTCGTCGCCCGACCAATCGCGAAGGCGCCCCCGCAGCAAGACACCTACATACGGCTCATCGGGAGATGGGCGCCATGAGTATTGCCCCGACCGGTGGATTTGTTCAGCTATCAATCATCATCCCAACCTTCAACGAAGCAGCACGTATAGGTGCTACGCTCGACTCAGTAGCGATCTACTTGTCGACGCTACCGCTTCGCAGCGAAATCATCGTTGTCGACGATGGCTCCTCGGACCAGACAACGTCATTCGTGCGCGCCCGAATGAGTGAGATGGAGAATCTCCAGCTGTTAGAGCTGTCCCAGAACTGCGGCAAGGGCACGGCGGTTTGCCGAGGCATGTTGTCCGCGAAGGGTCAATATCGCCTCTTCATGGATGCAGACAATTCGACCAGCGTCGAGCAGTTCGACAAGCTGCTCGCATTCCTCGATGCCGGCATTCCAGTGGTTGTCGGTTCGCGCACGGCCCGCGGGGCATCGATTCGAATTCCACAACCGCTGCCGCGCCGGCTGGCCGGGTGGATTTTTCGGACAACGGTCAGGGTTGGATTTGCGCTTCCAGTTACGGATACGCAGAACGGATTCAAGGCATTTTCCGCGAAGGCGGCCGACGAAATCTTCTCACGCGTTGCGACAAAAAGGTGGGCATTCGACGTTGAGACTCTTGTACTGGCGAAGCATCTGGACCTCGTCATCCTCGAAGTGCCAGTCGATTGGCGGAATGACAGGGAGAGCCACATGACCGTCTGGCAAGCCCTCGTCATGGGCGTCGATCTCGTTAAGATCGCCTGGCGAATAGCGCTCCTTCGGACCGAGACTGTGACGAGAAGTGTGCTCTTCGGTTGATGATCAATATTTCGATGCTTCGCTGTCGTCAGCATCATCATGATCGCATGGTGACGGAAAATCGGCTTTTAATAAGGCCCACGAACGAAGAGTCGCGAAGGTGGCAACGCCTAAGATTTCAATAATGGCACAGAGCTCGTAGCTGACATGCCGCCTAAGGCTCCCATCGCCCACAAGCTTCCAGCGACTGTCAGGACGGCGTCGGCAAGAATGAAAGACGCCCGGCGCCGTTCGGAGCATTTCCTTTAATTCGTATTATTGACCACGAACGTTACATGGCTGCGTCCAACTTAAAGTGACTTTTTGTGTCGTCCCGCCGGTAACGTCTTTCTACTGGCTCCGAACTAAACATCAGGAGCCCTCGTAGCGACTTGAGGGTTCTGGATGGCTCTTTCCAATGCCTGAAGGCTGGACAGAGCTGACGGCAAAGAATCCAAGGAGCACAAAAATGAGCGCCAAAGGCTTACTGAAAGCTTGGCTTGTTATCGGTCTAACAGGATATTTGACGGCTAGTGCAGTGTTGCCGGCATCTGCGAAGCAGAGCCGCCGTCAAACGGATGCTTCAAGCGAACAATGCTGGATCCCGGCCGGCGCCATGGATTTGTTTGAGTCCAGAGGCTACGGATACTGGGGTTCATGTTCGACGCCTGGAGCACGCCGAGTAGGACAGGACGCCGTTTCAACAAATGCGTCCAGCTCCGGAACGAAGTCGTATGCTGAGAACGATGGCGTTTCACGCGGCCAGTGTTGGATTCCAGCGGGCGCCATGGATCTGTTCGGCGCTCGGGGTTACGGCTACTGGGGATCATGCTCGACGCCTGGAGCGCGGCCGACGAAATAAAACGCTTTTGTCGAGCAAACGGACGCGGCGGATGGGCCTCCCCTTCCGTCGCAGGAGTGCGTGCTGCGTCATAGCGCCCCAAATGGCCCCTCTCATCTGAAAATGAACTAGATGCCATCTTGGAGTGCATGAAACCAAAGTGGTCTCCTCGACGAACTACTGGTTAGAAGCCTCGCATGGCTTCGAGGCTTGAAGTCAACTCGAAGGAGATGAGAACATGAGATCCGCCGTGGCCGCGTTTGCGCTCCTGGGCGTTCTGTTGACCGCCGGCCAAGCGTCGGCGACTTATCGCCTTGGCCAGAATCCGTCGATGCAGGAGCGCGAACGGTACGAATGGACCCACACCTCGCTCGATCAGTTTCATGCGGCGGAAGCCAGCGATCGCGATCCGCAGGGGCGAACAATGCTGACGATACCGGAGCCGCAGTTGCGTGCGCCGTTTGGTCCCGGCAACAAAATCCTACCGGCCAGTGAGGCCGAAAGGAGGTGGTTCGAACAGGCGCAAGGCACCGCGTGGTGATCGGCTGGTGTCGCGGGGATCGGGCGCCGACGTTATAGCTTGGTTTGCGTTGCCGCCGTGTCCTCCCCCGAGGGTGACCTGAAGGAAGCCCTCTTGGGCCGGCAGGGGATAACGCTTTGCCCCCACAAAGCCACCCCGCCGGCCCGTTGGGCTCTCCTTGATCGGAGCTCCACTCTCAAAATTGTTTGACCTAAACTGACTTCAGCAAGCGAAGTGAAAGGAGCCCCTGTGATGAATGATCCTGCTACTGCAAAGAACTCTGGATTGCTCTGCCCTGCTTGTCAGGTCGATCTTGCTATGAGCGAACGCCAGGGGATCGAGATCGACTATTGTCCCAAGTGTCGTGGCGTCTGGCTCGATCGCGGCGAACTCGACAAGATTATTGAGCGCAATGCCGTGGATCAGAGCGGTACGAGCGTTGGTCCCTCCACGGCACCAGCGCAGCCTCAGCCTCGCGCGTATGAAGGTTGGTCGACCGGAGGTGGGCATCATGGCGGCGGTCACGGCCGGGGGCGCGGCCATGGAACGTTCCTTGGCAGGCTTTTTGACTGAAAGAGCCGGCAAGAGCATCCTTCGTCCGGCGAGTGCTTCGTACAGAGACCGTTCGCGGCGGAGGCTGCTCGGCGGCCGGTTTAGGGCCTCACACCACATCAAAACTCGGCATGCACCCGTCCCGCGAACAAGTGAACCGGTCCGCGGTCAGCATTGTATGCCGGATTGGCGATAAACTGATAGTCGATCGTCAGCTTTAGTCCACGGTCGATTTCATAAGCATAGTACGTTTCGGCGATCTTCTCCTCACGGTAGTTAAGAGCGCCATCGCCCACCAACAGCCCGAGCCCGCCGACCGCGAGGAAATCGCGATGGGCGTCGGACAGCCCGTTGATTGCACCGCCTATGCCGACTGTGTCATTCGGTCGGCCCCAGGAACTACCTTTGATCGATAGGCCGCCGGAGATGCTGCGATCGATGTCGGTAAAGGACAAGATTTCATTCTGGCCATCATTCCAGCTTAGCCGGGCGAATGCACCGACATCGTTGGTGATCGCTTGTTCGGCATTGAGATAGAACCCATACTTCGAACGATCCTGACGCGATTGGATGATCGCGTCGTTGATGTCTATGGATCGGTTTACTGATACGGCAGCTATCGCGTCGCGATAGCTGCCGGTATGGCCGCGATTGGCGAACAGGCCAAGACGGATTTTGCCAGGGCGGTCGAAAATCGAATGACGCTCTTCGAATTCAACGACAGCTCCGCCCGTCTTGAACACGAGAACATCGCTGTTGGGTTCCTCGGGTACCTGGAACCATCCTGCACGCACGGCCCAGTCCTTCCGGTTAAATTCGACAACCGTACCACGGGTTAGGCCCGGCAGATCTGCGGGGAAATCGTAAGCCGCCGAAGACCAGATGGCCCAGTTCATGAAATCAGAACGCGGATCGTGCGCATAGCTGTTGGCGTCGAAAAAATCGCCGACGGCGAAACGCCCGACTGTGATGGTGAGACGGTTGATGTCCTGTTTGCCCGCGATCTGATTAGGGCCGTCCTCAATTGCTTCTTGTTCGCCACCGAGGCCGAACGTCTGACGGAGAAAGTAGCGTTGCAGGCGAAAACGGGGCAATGGTGCACCACCTTTTTGCGCCTCGCCGTTTGCAAATCCGCCTAGACCCAGGGTGCTGCCAACACCGGTGCCTTGTGCGAACTCCGGATTGAAATAGATCTCGCCGCCTTCCCAAAGACGCAAGCCGAGGAATGCAGTTGCGGTCCAGGTCTCCCGGTCCTGGCTTCTGCCAGGCAGGCTGTTCGGACCTTCGTAGGGCGCGCGGAAGCGCGGGTAGCCTTGCTCGATAAATGTCGTCTGACCGTGGACGTTCCAACTCGTCGATTCCGGAATCGGTGGCACGAGCGCGGCTGCCCCGGAGGCCGGGGCATCAATACGGTAGTTCAAACCCAGCTTGACCGTTTGAAGCCTGGGTTCGACGTTGACGACGCTGCCATTGCTCGGGATGAAAGTTCGACTGGCAAGGTCGATATAGTTGTATTCGAGCTTGGCGCTCCAGCGATGATCGATCGCGTATTCGATGCCCGCGCCGGCGACCCAACCTAAGCTGGTCGAATGGTTGGACCGGAAGGCATTGCCGTCGATATCGTTGCTGTTGACCTTTATCTGGCCCCAGGCCGCACCGCCGGTGACATACGGCATCACGGCATCAAACGCATAGCCAATGCGGCCACGCGCTGTGCCAAAATAGTCAAGCGTAGTACCGAACGGATGCGTTCCCGTCGCCTTCTGATCAGGCGGGCTTAGGAAGGAGACATCGACCTCAAAACCGAGAACAACATTATTGGGCAGATGATAATTGTATCCGGCTTGGTACCCGCCGACGACGCCGGTCACGCTGGCAGGAAAAATGAGGCCTTGATGCAGGATCGGATTCGCGTCCGAACCAAGGCGGCCCCAGCCATAGCCAACGTGGCCGCCGATAAAAAAACCCGTCCAGTCGAAGCGCGAGGCCATAAGAGGTGCCTTCGCTGTCGCCGCCGCTGTTTCGCTCAGCGTCATCAGGGCGGCGCTTGCGACAAGAAAATATCTGGACAGCAGCCGATTCTGCGCGGGTCTTCCTGGCCGCTTGGCGATCTTTGTAATGCTTGTAATTGTCACGATCACGATTCCTATCGTTTGCAGCAATATGCGACAAGGAGGTGACGTGAAGGTCCTAGGGCATACATACCACGGTGCGACACCGGCATTTCCGCAACCTAAAAGGATGCAATCCGAGCGGCACTACGAGCGTTATACGAAGCTCTTCCGCGGAGCGCTATGTTATTGCTGCGGGCCTCGCTATCGGTGATGTCTGGAGAGCTAATGCGGCAGGTGGTCTTGTTCGGATTGCTCGCCGATGTGGCGACCACGCATAATAAGCGCATTCGTGAGATGTTCGTCGCCCGACGATGCACGCTTTGGCCTGCGGCGTTGAGAACGCTAGAGGATGCGCTACTATCGGAGTCGTGGAGGGGCCTTGCATGCATCTGCATGAGACAGCCAGACGTATCCGGGAACAGCTCGTCGAATTAGAGCGTACGGCCAACGAAGATGGTGGCCTGGGTCCACTTGCCCCGGTCCTTCATCTCGCCATTCTCGAAGCTGATAACGTCCTCGGCAAACCACCAACGCCTTTAAACCTTCCGGGCGCTCGTCATTGACGCTTGAGCTCATTACTCGCGCTGCGAAGCGGCGGACGAGTGCGGCCCTGCTTTCCATTCCCACCAACGGTCACGCCGGCCCCGGTTCTTCGGGTCGAACCGCTCACCATTAAACTTCTGCATGAAGATGTCGGCGTTGATCGGGTCCGAGAAGCAGTAGACCCCGAAACCAACTTCGCCCCGCCGGACGCTGTGCCCGCGCGGACAGGCGCCCAGGTTATGTTTCGCCTGCTCGATGAGTTCGTGGTTCTTGCCGGGCACGAAATCGGCCCGCAGCGCCACCTGGTATGGCCAGCCACGGTCGATCGCCACCGGCGACCTTTCGTGGCGATGCAGCTAAACCAAGCGATAAAGATCGCGCGGCGCTAATCTCGGCCATCGCTGGTGTGATCGATGGCGACCTCAGTTGGCACTCGTCGGACAGGTGGACAGTCAGAGGTGTTGCCGCTTCCGAACGCCAACGCCTTCTTCGCCTTCAAAGAGGAATTCAATCCCCTCCGCTTCGAGGGTCTGCTGCAGGTCCCGAATAGTTCGAGGCTGGGGCATGGAACGCCCTTTTTCGAAACGGGCAATAGTGTCCCTGGCGACGCCGGACCTCGCGGCGAGCTCAAGCTGGCTCATGTCTAGCCAAGCTCTGGCAGTGCGAACCTGCTGGCCGTTAACCATAGAAGTCTCAAATTGCTGCAAATCAGTCAAAAACTGGCATAATTAACGCCAACCTAGTACATCCTGAATCTGGTCTACCGACGTCCGCCAAGGATTTGAACGGACATTTCAGGTTGTCCACCTCCACAGGGAGGAGGCCCTAATGGCTGAAGGATTGAAGGTCTGGCGGATTATCGTCCTAGACCCGGCCTCTGAAGTCAGGTTGAATGCAGCGCGACGCTCCGGCCTGCGTCGAAAGGATTTGCGGTACAGGACCGGGCTGGCGCTGGTTCCATTAAATCCTTCAAGGCGCTTGAGCCTTGCCGGCCGAATCGCGGCGACGCGCCCGACGCAGCGTAGCGACGGTGCTTCTTAGCGCTAGAAGCTGCGCCGAGGAGACCTTTCAAGGATTGAGGATTCGCAAGCGAAACGCGTCGGCAACGGCGCAACGCCCGGAGTCTGTCCTATGTCTCGTACCCGTTCAGCTCCTACGCTTCACTCGACAAACCGCCCGTCAAAGGCAGCCGGCACGTCAAGCTGGCGCAAATCGGACAAAAGGGCCCCAATCGCTAACGTGATCGGCGCGCGTCTTCGTTGGTGGCGTACTCACGCCGCGGATGCGTTTAGCAAGATCGATGCTGAAAGCATTCGCGCAGCGCTTCGCGCCTGTCCGAACGGAGGGGACTCGCGCTGGGCGCGCGCCATTGCAGGCGATGCGGCCGCGGCAATTGGAATTGCCATTCGCGTTGTCTGGCGACGCGAGAGCAATGGCATCTCCGAGGACGCTGCACTATCGGCGGTGCTAGCCTGCGCTTTGGACCGGGACGCGGCGGCGATCTTTCTCCTGTCCGCCGCCTTGGATCGGCGTGCCAAACGCCATCGAGAATGCGAACGGCTCGCTGACTCCTGGCTGCTCGCCAGCGTGAAAGGCCCATCCCTCGTTCCGAGCGATTGAGCAGTGGCCACAATGCAAAGCCGCCGCGGGAAGAAGCAGTGGGTTGAGCTTTAGTCCAACTTGTTAGACCCGCGGCCCGATAGTGGACACGTTGGTACTTTGGAGCACGTGTGATGTCGGTTCTTTATCCTGGCGACAACCCAGCCTCTCTATTGGACCATCTCCAGCGTTTACACACGGACATATCCCGTACCAACTCTGGGCAAACACCTACGCAAGAACAGCTGAACTCCGCACCGATCCTCGACCAGTGGGAATGCGGGGTGCGGCTTACTCCTTGCCTGTATGGGGTTGTTTATGGACATCCGGTGCACGGGCATTGCCGTCCCGTCCATACCTCTGAGCTATACATGTTCGACGCGTCCGCAGGTTGGGCTCGGACCTGGTCTCGTTTCTATCGGCTCGGAACACCTAAAGGAGCATTCCCGGAGGGCGGCAATGCCTAAAGATTGGCGGCGGGCTCTCGTAGAGCGTTACCCAAAATTATTCGGACTGGATGGCGGCGGCCGAGTGGTGTGTGGCGGATATCCAGGCGTCGACGACGGTTGGCGTGAGCTTCTTGAAAGGGCGATCGGGCGCATTGCAGCCGCTATCGGGGGGCAACCGTCGGCGCGCGTACAGATCACCCAGATCAAAGAGAAGTTTGGGGGCATCCGCATCTATTACGCTACGCAAGGGCTCTCGCCTGGAACCGCTGCCGCAGTGGCTGAGGCTGTTGAGCTTGCAGGAGCCCGATCCACGTGTACGTGCGAAACCTGCGGACGCGCGGGCCAGCTATTTCAGTCAGGCGCATGGCTTGCCACCCGCTGCGAGGAGCATGCGGCAGATGGAGCAAAGGCGCTTGGTCCGCAGCTGAGAGTCGAGAAATACGGCTACATCGACGGGAAATGGACCGTCATATCCAGGCGTCGCTATGATCGCGATATCGACGCCTTTGTCGATGAGGCTGAGCCAAGTGACGGGATTACCGCGAACGGCCCTCAGCCGCCGTAACACTCCGAAGAGCCACTCTACGAGCGACTAGAGCCGCTGTTGTCTGGAGGTGCGTGACGTGAAGCTCTGGATATTGTCCGTGATCCATCGGCTCGATCCGCCAACGCATCCATCATAACCAAAACGGCCTGCGTCACCAATGTCAACGTTGAAGCCCGCTAAATCGGCGTTGCGGGAACAGGAAAGCATTGTCATGGGTCAACAGCCCTCGGCCAAGCAAAAGCCCCAGCGCGACCTTCTTGCGCGAGCATTCATTGACATCCTGGCGCGTGAGGTTGGCGATATTTCAAAGCCGCTCCTGCGTTCAGGCGATCCAGATGACCCGATCGAGAAGCTGCTCGACGACCTCTCCGCAAGCGATGCGAATGCTGCTCGTGCGTCCATTCGGCCAGATCTCGCCGCCGCGGCAGTCCTGACCGCTCGCGCGATCGAGGCCGAGGCGGGTCTTATTCGCGGCCTTCGGCGCGGCAGCCCTGTCATTACGATCACGACGCACGCACCCGATCTCGTGTCGCTCGTGCGCGACGTCATCAAATCTTGCGCTTTTGGGCCCGACACGCACGTCGAGGAAGGCCGTATCAACAGCGCTTACGACCGCGCCGCCGTAGTGCTCGTGCGTGATGGCACGGCAGCCGACCACAAGCCGGACAAGGGCAACGACGTCGTGGCCGCCGCGTTACACGCCCACTGCCCACTGATCGGCATTGCTGCAGACCCCCGTCGGCATTTGCCGCGCGATCTCATGCGCGCGGCCGAATGCCACCTCACGATCGGTCAGATGGATACCGCGGCGCTCGCCCTCGTCATCGAGGCCGTCACCGGCAAGGTGCCGACGACGCATGTCGATCCTGACGTTCTACGCGCGGCAGACGTCTCCGATCTGCAACTCGCGCTACGCCGCGACCGCAGCCCGGACGAATGCCTCCGCCGGCTGAGTGAAGTCGTCAAGAACCGCGGACTGTTTGATGGCGACGGGCCGAGTCTAGAGGAGCTCACCGGCTATGGCGAGGCCCGGCAGTGGGGCCTCGAACTGGCCGCCGACCTTGCCGCCTATCGCAAAGGCGAGCTGGAATGGGCTGCAATCGAGAAAGGCCTCTTAATTGCCGGCCCTCCAGGTGTCGGTAAGACCCAGTTCGCAAAAGCCCTTGCTAAGACGGCGTCGGTACCGATCGTGTCAACTTCGGTCGCTGACTGGAATGCTGCCAACTATCTATCGGGCACGCTCCAGGCAATGCGGACGGCCTTCTCGCAAGCACGCCGACTTGCACCATGCATTCTATTTATTGACGAACTCGACGGTATTTCCGACCGATCAACGCTCCGAGGCGATTACGTCGAGTACTGGTCACAGATCGTCAACTTACTTCTTGAACTATTGGCGGGGGTCGAGGACCGGCCAGGCGTCGTCGTGGTCGGTGCCACGAACCATCCCGACAAGATCGACGCAGCCGTGCGTCGTGCCGGGCGACTTGATCGAACCATCACCATCGAGAAGCCCAGCGTCGAGGATCTGGTCGGCATCATCCGATTCCACCTGAAGAACGCTCTGGCAGGTGCCGATCTCATGCCCGCTGCGCTTGCGGCCCGTGGCGCGACAGGCGCCGACGTGGAGGCATGGATACGGCGAGCGAAGGGCAAAGCGCGGCGAGCCAAGCGAGAGCTGTCTCCTGAGGACCTTCTGACTGAAATCAGACAGGGCCAGGCCCCGTTGCCGCCATCTCTGCGGCGCAAATTCGCGATCCACGAAGCCGGACACATCATCGTAGCCGCGGCGATCGGCATCTTCAAACTGCGCAACGTCAGCTTGCATGATGCCGGCGGCGTGACCACCATCGAAGTCAGTCAAGACTACATACAGACCCTCAGTGGCTGCGAATCACTAATTGTCATGCTGCTCGGCGGCCGCGCTGCCGAGAACGTATTTTTTGCTTCTGGGGAGGTCACAGTCGGCGCTGGCGTAGGCGAGGATTCCGATTTTGCTCGCGCGACCCGAGTCGCCATCGACATAGAGCTCAAGTTCGGATGTGGTCATTTCGGCATTGTCAGGTTGCCCGAGCGGATGCTGGAGCTAGGCATCCACGACGCTTCGGTTCTCGCAGCAGTCAAACAACGCCTTGATGTGTGTAACGAGAGGGCGCACGACCTCGTCGTCTCGAATAAGGATGCGCTCCTCGCCCTGGCAAATACGCTAGAGGCGCGCGGCTACCTCGATCGAGCAGAAATTGAGGCATTGCTTGCACCGCATCCGCCTCTGGTGCCGGCGAGCTCAATCGTGCCCGGCAAGAGTGAGGCCACCTCCAACATCGATACTCGAACGATCCTCGGCGTCGAATCAAAGCGAGACTGAACTTGGCCCTGTTGTAGATCGATGAATGTCGAAGGAGATCTGTATGGTGATTTTCACCGATGAAGAGTTGCAGGACACACCAATCCTGACCGATTGGCAGATCGTCGGCGGATTAAATCGTCAGCCTCAGCTGTTCGGGTCGCACGCCTTCCATGATGGCACTCGGGTTGCCGTCGCAGAAATGGTCATCGTCGATCCAACTTTGACGTGGGCACTGACGCCGCACGGCGGTTATCGGCTCGCCGGTGGCGGAACGCTTGCTCGCGAGTACGGGAGGTTTGGCACCGAAAAGCAGGATCATTGAAATGTCAGAGAAGGATTCCGTTTTAGCTTGATTCAATAGACTTGCCGCGTGCCTCCGAGAACGTCATGTCCAATTGTCTGGAGACGGCCTGCTTCAACGCAGCAAGGACTCGCACGCGTCGAGGCTGTTCTGGAGTTGATTTTGCAGGTCTTGCTCAATGCCGCACAGACCCAAGGATTCGGCATCAAGGATTCAACGACCGTTTCTCCAGCAAATACAAGAGCTTGTGGACAGCGCCGATTGACAGAACGAAACGACGCGCCTCAACTCAAGACTCGTGATTCGAAAAATCAATGGTGGTTTGGAAGGAGGTCGTCATGACCTAAGAACGCAAAACGCGCGACCAGAGTGATCCAATCGCGCGCTTGCTTAGTGCAGTATCGTTTGGCGACTTAAGGTCTGGAAACCTCGCCAATCGACACAACCACTCCAGGCGAGCGCCAGGAGGGATGACTAACTCTCGGGCGATTCCAGCTAGAGAGTCAAGCGCCCTCCGCAGGAGCTGCCGCGCCCTGAGCGCGGGCCGCCCACCGGCTCACTCCAACATTTTGAGCTGAAGAGCCGCATCGACGTGCGAGCAGAGGCGCCCAGTCGTCTCCGCCTGCAGGCCAGCGTAGCGCTCTCATAGGCAAACCTATTTCCGTGCGGAGGCTCTATGGACCCGTTTGTCGAAGCAATTCACTGCAAGTCGATCGCGCAGGACGCGCATCTGCCCCTCGAAAACGTGCTCATTTCAAGCCTCGTTGCCTCTGAACGACGACGCCTCACCAACAATCTAGCCAGACAGCCAGACTGCGATCGTTGGACCGCATGGGAGGGCCTCTCATGTCAGTCTTAACCAGAGCACGGATGATGGGCCGATCAGTCGCAAGCCGACGCGTGGTAACTTATCGGAAACCGAACTTTACTGGCTATTTCCCTTCGGGGAAGAACCGTCGGCAAATCCAGTACGAAAGCCTGCTTGAGCGCGACTACATCCTGCTTCTGGAAGCGGACCCGCATGTAATCTCTTATCGCGAACAACCACCGCCAATAAATTGGACGGATGGCGTTTGTCATTTCACGACAACGTTTGATTTTGAAGTCAGCCTTTCTAAGCCCGGCGATCCGCTGAACCTCAAATACCTGGTCGAGATCAAGCCGGCAGCAAAGGTCCGCAAATACCGGCTTGACGAGCTATACGGGCATGCCCGCGCAGCAGCGATAAGCCAGGGTTATCTGACGCTTGAGCTTTGGACCGAGCGAGAAATCAGGGCGTTGCCGCGGCTGACGAATGCGGAGCTGATCGGCACCGCGATAACCAATTACTTCGATCCCTCGCACGAACTCGCCGCGAACACCGCACTGCGTCAGCTCCTCACGGACACCGACCGCTTCACGATCCGCCAGTTCCGACGTGCGTTCAATGCCGAGCAGCAGGGCTACCGCACTGCGGTTCGCATGATTGCGCGAGGCCAGCTCGTACCGATCGATGCGACTGCGCCTCTCGATGACTCCGCTGTGCTCACGGTCCCGTCGTCAACACGCTTAGCAGCCTGAACCCCCAAAAGGAGAAATGCCATGACCGTACCGCTCATGCGACTCAACAAGGACGATCTGATCATTCTCGATGGCGAAACCTACGAGGAAATCGATCGTACCAGAACCACTCTCACTATTCGGACGCTCGATAGGTCTCGGGCACGTACGCTTACCAGCGAGGAGATGCGCGATCTCTATTTTTCCTCCGGAAAGCGACTAACAATCCAGCGCAATGTACCCGCTCGCCTCGATCAGCGACTTAAGGACGCAATAGCACGACCGTTCGAAGGCTTCAGTGGCGAACAGCAGCAAGAGATGCTCCGACGGCTCGACTATGTCCGTGCATGCGATCGTTTCTTCGCCCGGAAGCTTTATAAGAAGCGTCCGGAAAATGGCTACGTATCAATCGCATGCGTTGTCGCACGATGGCGGCGATACATTCGGGCACACAACGACAATCTCAAGACCTGCCAAGTGCCTCTTGAATTGGTCAGCGGTTACACGCTGCGGGACTGGTACATGCGTTGGATCAAGTCCGGCAGAATGTTCGGCGCACTCGCGCCTTTGACCGACAAGCAGGGAAATCGCAAACAACGCCTGGACCCAGCAGTAACTGCCATCATTCAGAGAGTTGTGCGGCAGAATTGGCTGACTTTGGAAAGGCCGCCCCTGACCGTTGCGCACGATCGAATTTGCAGGGATGTCCGGCACCTAAACGAGCAAGGCGCGGGACCGCACTTGGAAGAACCCAGCGAAATGGCTGTCAGACGCTGGATTCAGAGAAATATCGAACCTTTCGAGGTGATGTATTTTCGGAAGGGAAAGAAGGAAGCCGAGCATCAATTTCGTGTAACGGCTCGCGCTCCTGCCGCAATCCGGCCCTTGCAAATCGTCGAGTTCGACGAGACGCCGCTGAATGTCATGTTAGTCGACAGTAACGGACATCCGCGCGGACGCGCCAATCTGACTGCCGGCACCTGCCTTGCCACGGGAATGATCGTTGGTTGGCACATCGGATGGGAAAAGCCGAGTTGGACATCCGTCATGCAGGCTCTTCGCATGGCCGTATTGAAGAAGGACACGAGCGGTAGCGGCGCAGAATCCCCTTATCCAGTCTATGGAGTTGGGGAAGTTGTAAAAGTCGACAACGGACCGCCCTACCGCTCGACTTCATTGGTCGCCGCATCAGGTCAACTGGGCTTCGAACTGCGCTTCGTACCTGCAGGCAAGCCTCACCTGAAGGGAAAGATCGAGCGCTTCTTTTTGGAGGTCTCGCGCGACTTCACCAGCGTTCTACCTGGCCGCACCTTTGCGAATACCCTGGAAAGGGGCGACTACGATTCAGAAGGGTTCGCGCATCTCACGCTTCAAGAGACGCAAAAACTCTTCATGAAATGGGTAGTCGATGTGTACCACAACCGCCCGAACAGCCGTGCTTTCGGTCAAACCCCGCTGGAACGGTGGGATGCCCTTTCTGGCCATGGAGTACGACTGCCGCCGGATGCTGCAGATCTCGGCGCGTTGATCGGGCTCGTGATCAAGCGAACCATCGTTGCTGAGGGCATCGCATTTCAAGGTCTTACCTACGGAAATGCTTCATTGAAGCTACTGAAGAAGAAGTTTCACCTGGGTCACGAGTGGATGGTGAAAATCGATCCTCTCGACCTATTGCAAGTGCTGGTCCTCAATCCTGAAAGCGAGAAGTGGGAAGCGTTTCCGTGCAAACAACCCGAACTCGTCGAAGGACTGACCCTCAAAATGTGGATGGACGTCGTCGCGTCGGCCAAAGCTCGCACCAAGGCAGGCCAACATGTTAGCCGTGCGATTTTACTTCGTGCCCGAGAGGACCTCATCAGAGAGGCGGAAGCGATGGGACACGGGCCGCGCGGGAAGTTGACTACCCAAGAATACGAATGGGTCGAAAGCCGGCTGGATCTTCCGGAATACGACATCTCCATCGATCCATCAGATGAAGCGACCGAGAAGGCGGGCCCCAAGCCGAAACGGCAGACAAAGCGTCCCAACGCTCGCATCGAAGCATCTTCTTTTACGCAACCAGCGTCGGTCGCGGGCGGAAGACCGCTAGCTAATGTCAAAACGCCAAACACGCACGAGCTATTCGAGCAAGCCAAACAACAATTATTGCACGAAGCGAACGAACACCGGCTGGAAGAACTTAGCACCGAAGTTACAGGCGCCCACTCATTTGGTTCAGGGGCGGACGCTTCCGGGTCCGCGGCAGATGGAAACGTCGGTCTAATTGACGAGAGCGATCCAAACCTTTGGCAGAACCATTAGAAGTGGAGCAACAGCCATGTCGAATGCAGTCCATAACAGCGTCGATGCAATGCAGGACGATGTATCTCCCTTAGGTTCGGTTGAACCCGAGCGGAAGTATCATCGGCTGAAAAGCGTCAACCCAAAACGCGCTCAGAAAGTCGCAAAATTACGAGCGATAAGATCCATCAATGTGGCGACCGGAAAGCTTGCGGTGGCCAAGCAATGCTTCGAATGCCTGCTCGATCGAATCAACGCTGGTGTCGAAGGTTCATGCCTGGTTCTGTATGGGCGGAGCGGGGCTGGCAAGACCCATATCCTGCGCCAGCTTCGCAAACATCCTGACCTTCAGCCATTCGAAACAGATGAAGGGAAACATCAGCCCTTGCTCTGTGTGGAGGCCCCCGCACCGTGTACGCTTCGCAGCCTCGGCATGCGAATTCTACACGCTTTGCAGTACTTTCCGCGGAAGTCGCTCAGAGAGCACGAAGTATGGGATCGTGTCAGAGCCAACCTTGCAGCACAAGGAGTAGCCGTTCTCATCATTGATGAGGCCCACAACGTATTGAAGGGCCGGAACGCTCCAGAACGCGACAAGATCGCCATGACGATCAAAGCGCTCATGGTTTCGGAAGAAAACCCAATCCAAGTCATCCTAGCCGGTCTGCCGAGCCTGAGCACGTTCGTAGACTCTTATTCAGAGTTAAAACGCCGAGCGCAATTTATCGAACTGACGCCTTTGCAATTCCCGCGGGACCAAAAAAATCTGATCGCATTTCTTTCCGGCCTGGAAAGCATGCTGGGATTCGGGAAGGCGGGCTTCACCGAATTCGATATGCCCGAGCGCTTCATGGCGGCATCCCGCGGCCTCATAGGGCGAATGGCCTACTTTGCACAAGAAGCGGCAACGATCGCGGTGTCGCTCGGAAGCAAGCTCATCGACCGGGCTTATCTAAGCGAAGCGTATAAGCGCCCATATCGAGCCTCGCCAGATAACAACCCCTTTCTCATGGCAAACGTAGCTGCTTACCGGCCGCCAAAAGGTCAGGTCGCTGAGGATGCGGACGACCTGACATTTCTGAAGGGAACGAAGCAAGACGACGCGGACGACGTCGATGCTGCTGCCTAGCCGGCCGAAAAGATACGACGGAGAAAGTGCCCTCGGCTATGTCATGCGCCTCGGCCAGGTGCATGGCGTGCGAGCCACCTCGGACATTTTGAGAGATTTGAACCTCAAATGGTCTGACGTGGCTCGCGGCCAAGGGCTCGATCATATCGCCACGTCAACACTCACTGACCTGGAGCGGTTACGCCATGACACCGGGCTGACATCGCCAAAAGGGGTGGCGCTTAGGGGCGAGTTTCTGCGGCGCAAGCAATGGTCTGTGCACAAAAGCCGGCGGGCGTGCCCTTATTGCCTTGAAGCAGACCTTGAGGCCAATACACAAGCGAAGCCGTATCCGTGGCATCGAACCTGGTGGGATGTTCGTGCCATCACGGTGTGCCCCACCCACTATTCGTTGCTTCAGACTTACTGCAGCATCTGCGGCGACGTCCTCGATTTTCGTTTTACGACAATCGCGACCTGCAAAAATGGCCATGCCCTAGGTGGGGCTAGACAACTCGCGTGCAATGAAGCCGAGGGAGATGCCTACATTGTCGGACGGCTTGGAGGCGCAACACGACTTTCAAATGCCATTCTCGATTCTGGATCTCTCGCAGAAGCGATTGAGGCAATGGATATCGTTGGCTCCTGCGCACTTGGTGGCCATCTGCCTCTACCAACAAGCTCCCAGCAACATCGCGTCCTAGCTGCTGGATATGATGTGTTCGCTCATTGGCCGGCATCCTTTGATCGCCTGCTAGATCAACTTGTGACGAAAGCGCGAATTGGCCCCGGACAATGGGGCGCCGCCACCGCGTACGGACCGCTCCACACGAGAGTCGCCGAGTTCAAAGATAGCCCCATCACCCGCGCGTTAAAGGAGGCAGTTCGCAGACACGCCGCGATCCACGGAATCTCGGCATCCAAGCCTGTTTTCGGCACCGCGATGCGCTCCAAAAATCTTCTAACTCTGACGGAAGCAGCATCGCGTCTCCGACGGTCGACGGCCTCCACCCACTCACTCGTCAGAACGCGTGGGTTGCTTCCATTGAAGACGAAGCGCGGCACGCCGATTATGCTGCCTTCCGCTGCCATCGACGAGCTGGTGGCAGAGCAAGCAAACAAAGTTACGATTACCGAGCTTGCGCGGATGTTGAAAATTGGTCGCACGCAGGCACGTGGCGTTGCGCCATTAATTACCGCAGATGGCACTGATCTGACAATCGATGCAATCAGCAACTTTGTGCATGTATTATCGGACAATCTACCCCGGCGCTTTGAGCGATCGGAAACGGCGTCATTGCCCTCAGCATGCCGAACTGCGAGCTGTAGCTTGCACAATGCTCTCAAGGCGATTTTGAACAGAACAATCACACCCGCAGGAGGGACGATAACGAGTGGTCTCCGTGGCATCTTCGTACGCGTTAGCGATCTTCATGCTCTCGGCAAAACCCCACCTGCTGAACTCAGCATCAACGATGGAGCACGCGAGCTCGGCATTAAATGGCAGACCGTACGTGACCTAATCCGGCTCAAGCTGATCAAGCGGCATAGCGCCGGCATTGCTCGTTCCGAAATAAGAAGGTTTCAACAAAACTATGTTAGTTGCGCCGACCTCGCGCGATTGCGCCGTCTCAGCCCACGCACCTTGATGAAGCATTTGGCAGCTTCCTGCATAATGCCGGCCGCCGCGCCACCGTCCTGCCGCCAAGTGTTCTACCGCCGTAGCGATATCTCCGACCGGTCAGCATAGAGATGCGCAACCGACGAAACATTGCTCCATTGAGCGCGCGCGTGATCGCGTTTGTCCATGAGCCCGCGTATGCGCTCGCAGGGCGCCTTGCCAGACGCAATGGCGTCTCAAGTTTAGCGAGTTTTGGAGGCGATCATCACATTCGCTATACGGAGATAATCAAGGGCCGGCGGAACGACGAAATCGCCAGAATGGCGAAGGCCCACCTCGATGCGGTAAATCGGGCCACCTTCACCGCAAGGGACGACAATCGCGTCTGCCTCGGGTCGGAGATGCTCCACTATGATGATTGGTCATATGGCCATCTGCGCGTATGCCCGGACTGCCTCAAGGCCGACATTCGCGACGGCATGGGCGACCCGGCATTTCGGGCGCACATCAGAAGCTGGTGGAATCTGACCTTCCTTGAGGTCTGCCCGTCTCACAAGATCGTCATGCTTGATCGTGACCCGGCTCGTCCAATGCGACGCATAGATCCGCGTTGCCTAGATGTTCGATTTTCCGCGGGATCACAATGTGATTTCACGAGCGATCAAATTCCGAGGGCTCGCGTCGAGAATGCCGACGCCGAGCGGTACATTCTAGGACGACTTGGGTTTATGACGCGCGTAAGCGCACCAGTTCTTGATGATCTACCCCTGTGGAATGCCATTCGAGTTATGGACCGCTTTGGCGCCGTTGCGGCCGGCGGCCCGGGCGCCTACACGGCACTTGGCGGAAGCGTGTCTCAGCGCGAAGCGCTTTCGGCAGGCTACAAACTCTTCAAAGACGGCAAGCCGAGCCTATTTCAATTTCTCGACTCGCTGGTTGCTATCGCCAAAGTAAAAAACGGCAAATGGGGCGCGAGGCGCGTTTATGGACGCATCTATAAATGGCTGGGTCACGACACCCGCGATCCTGTCTATGACCCACTTCGTGAACTCGTGCGAGAGCACATCAAAGATAATCTACCGCTCGATCCGAATGAAGACGTTTTTGGCAAGCCATTTGGAACCCAACGCGTATGTACAATTTGGCACGCTAGCAAAGAGATCGGCCAGCACCACGACATGCTTCGACGAACGCTTGTCTCCTTAGGCCGTCTCACCATCGACGACGCCAAGAAACCGAACTCACATATCCTCCTAAGGTCCGGAGATATCACAGAGGTAAAGGCACTTTTATGCGACCGTCTAACTTTTAGGGAGGCGAGAGAATATCTCGGTTTACCGCGCGGGCCTATGCAAGGCATTTTCAATGCTGGATTGTTGCCCCCTTTTCTTTCTACAGAAACAGGCGTCAGCGAGTACGTATTTAGAAGGCGCGACCTTGATAAGTTACTGAAGCAGCTGCTTGGTGCTGCTTTTCGGCCTTGCAAAGGGGACGATTTGGTCAACATCGTTCAGGCAGGCAGGCGCGGGCTGACGTCGTCAGCGGAAGTTATCAAATTGATGTTGTCGGGAAAGCTGAAATGCGCGGCGCGCGACCCGCGGGCGGCTGGGCTTATGCAGATTCTTGTCAAGCTTTCTGACGTCAAGGCACTGCGACCCATCCACGAAAATACTGGCATTTCTTTGGAACAAGGCTGGCGAATTCTTGGGGTGACGCACCCAGTGCTTAGAGCCTTAGTCGATCACGGCTATCTGACGACAGAACTGATTCAACGCCGCGGTCGCCGGAAACAGGAGTTAATCGATCCCGGTTCATTTGAAGATTTTCGACGCACGTACATTTCGGCCACCGACGTCGCACAATCCAGACAAACGCACGTGCGTTCGCTAGTGCAGCGTCTAAAGGGCTCACGTGTCAATCCGGCAATAGAAAAGTCGACAGTAGGACAATATTTTTACCGCCGATCGCAGCTTGAACCCGTATGGGGTCGGACAGATCTCGTCAATTGAGGCGCAATATACAAATTCACGACAAGACGCGAGCAGCAATCAGGCTAAGCCCTTTCCGGATGTTCGCGATCATTCATTGACGGCGACTGCCGGTTCATCAGCTGCTCGGGCGGGCGGACGTCGGAAAACACCGCCTTCTGTCGCCCTGAACGCACATGTCGAAACGATAAAATGTGGCGTCGCTCTGGATCTGCTTTGCGCGACGATCTAGCCTCCGGATTGGCTCGATGAAGCACGCAGACCGGTTCGCAGACCAGCGGCTCGGAATCTAAGTGTTCCTAACTCGAAAATCTGAATTACAACCAGTACCTGCGTTCCAATTCGTGAGAGTCATAGAAATGCGTTGGCTTTCCCACGCGGAGTCATCTAATTGCGTTGTTTGAGTCAGACTTATCCTTATAAGCGCGTTAGTCGGACGTTGTATTTGTTGAGGTTTTTGATATGGCGGAGTCGTGCTTATGCGTTGCCCGACAGGCGCCAGGCGCGCCGGTGACGCACTCAAAGGCCGGTGCCGGCTTCGCGCGGCGCCCGCCACCACTTGTAGCCTTCCATCACCACGAGAATGACCAGCCCGGCCAGCGCAAGCTGCATGGCCGCGAGCGGCGTCGTGTCCTGCAGCGACAGCAGCTCCCGCAACGGCGGAATGCCCAGCACCGCCAGTTGCAAGAGCTGGGTGCCGACGATCGCACCGACAAGGACGAGATTATTGGTCAGCGGGATCCGCAAAATCGAGCGCGTTTCCGAGCGGCAATTGAGGCAGTGCGCGTTCTCGCACCACACCAAGAGCCACAGCACCGCGCCCTGCGCCGCCACATGTGAGACGCCCGACTGAAGGCTCAGATAATAGAAGCCAAAGGCCAGAAGCCCGATGGCCGCCCCGCTGAGAACGACTTCCTCGATCATCCGGCGGTCGAAGACCGGCGCATCGAACGGGCGGGGCCGCCGCCGCAAGATGTCCGGCTCGCCTTTCTCGAAAGCCAGTGCGACATCCTGCAATCCGTTCGTGATCAGGTTGAGCCAGAGCAGTTGCACGGCGGTCAGCGGCGGCGGCAAGCCGAAGGCCGTCGCCAGCAGCATCAGCAATATCTCCGCGGCGCCCGTCGAGATCACCAGCAGAATGACCTTCCGGAGATTGTCGTAGGCGACGCGCCCCTCTTCGATGCCCGCGACGATGGAGGCAAAGTTGTCGTCGGTCAGGATGAGATCGGCGGCATCGCGCGCGACGTCGGTGCCCGCCTTTCCCATCGCCACGCCGATATCGGCGGCATGAAGGGCCGCCGCGTCGTTGATGCCGTCGCCGGTCACGGCCACCACGTGGCGCTGGCGGCGCAGGCTCTCGACGATGGCGAGTTTCTGCAGCGGCTCGGTTCGCGCAAAGACGCGGGCACTGCCGATCACCGCGTCCAGATCGCTGCCGTGAAGCTTCGCGAGCGCGCTGCCGCTGACGACTTCTTCGCGCGCCTGCGCGAGCCCAAGCTGCCGCGCGATGGCGAAAGCGGTGAGCGGATGGTCTCCCGTCACCATGACGACGCGCACGCCGGCGCGCTGCGCGGCGGCAACCGCATCCTTGGCTTCCGGGCGCAGCGGATCGATCAGGCCGGCGAAGCCGAGAAGCCGCAAGCCGCTGAGGCCGTCCTCCGACGGCAGCGCGACGCGGCCGGCCGCGACGGCAATGACGCGATAGCCCGCGGCCGACATCCGTTCGGCGGCTTGCATCGCATCGCTGTCGGTCTCGGTACAGAACGCGACGATGGTCTCCGGCGCGCCTTTGACATAGGCCACCATGGAGCCCTCGTCGTGGTGAAAGGCCGCCGCGTAACGCTTCTCGGGTTCATAAGGCAGCAAGCCGGCCACCTGAGCGATGCTCATTTCCGCGGCCGGCTTATGGCGGGCCATCGCGGCGAAGAAGGCAAGGTCGACCGCATCGCCGGTCAAGGCATCGCCCGTGCCGGCCGGCGGCTCGCTGGCATGCACCCCCGCGCGCAGAAACGGCCCCGCGTTGGCGTCATCGGGGCGGCAGGCGCCGACGCCCGGGATCCAGACCGTCTCGATTGAAAGTCGGTTGAGCGTGAGCGTGCCGGTCTTGTCGGTAGCGATCAGCGTGCAGGCGCCAAGCCCTTCGACAGCCGGCAGATGCCGCACGACGACGTTGCGCAGCCCCATGCGATGCATGGCGATGGACAGCGCCACCGTCATCGCGACCGGCAACCCTTCGGGGATCGCGGACACCGTCAACGCAATGGCCAGCAGCAGGATGTCCGCCGCCGGCGCGCCACGCAGCACTTCCAATCCGGCGATCCCCGCGATGACGGCGATCATCGCGATGGCAAGCTGACGCGTGAAGCGCTGCATGCGCCGCACGAGCGGCGGCGGCTGTTCGGGACGTTCGAGCGCGGCCGCCAACCGGCCTACCACCGTGTTCTGCGCGGTGGCTGCGACGACGGCCAACGCGCGGCCGGTCTGCACCGTCGTGCCGGCATGAAGCATGGTGAGGCGCTCGCCGAGCGGCGCATCGGCCGCCACCTGTGCCGACGGCAGCTTGTGCACGGCGATCGACTCGCCGGTCAGCAGGCTCTCGTCCGCTGTCAGGCCGCGCGCCTCGATGATGCGGAGATCGGCGGCGACCTTCTCACCGCTCTCGACTTGAACGATGTCGCCGGGAACCAGCGCCTCCGTGGGCAACCGCACCAGATTGCCGCCGCGCCAGACGGCCGCGCTTCCCTTGATCAGCGCTTTGAGCGCGCGAGCGCGCGTCTCGGCACGCCACTCTTGGTACGTGCCGACGCTGGCGTTCATCACCAGCACCACCAGGATGAAGACGGCATCCGTGACATGGCCGATGACGAGAGACACCGCGCCCGCCGCGAGCAAAAGATAAATGAAAGGGCTGGCGAATTGATGGAAGAAGACGCCGAGCAGCGTCTTGCCCTTCGCCTCGGGCAGCCGGTTGGCGCCCCATTGCTTGAGGCGCGCATGCGCTTCGGCATTGCCGAGCCCGGCGCGGCTCGACTTCAGCTCGGCCAGGACTTCATCCGCTGACAGATGATGAAAGGCGGTCATGAAATCTTATGCCGCTTGCGAGGTGCCGAACTTCAGGCTGCCTTGCCGAAGGCGGTGGAAACGCCTTGCCGTCGGGATAGGCGAGCCGTCCCGTCACTGTCGAACATGACGTTGAATGTCGCAAGATGGGCAGGACGAGCGGCCTAACGCCCTTCCTTATCCTCCGCCCACACTTTGTTGAGGAAGGCGAAGATGCGGCCCCTCGTATCCGCCGTTATGTTACCGTCGAACCGGTACTGAACGCGATTGCCGCGGAAATCGACCTTCGAGTAGCCGTCGAGGTGGGCGCAATCCCAGCAATGCGTTGCATGGGGAAAGACGTGCCATTCCACGGGCGCGCCCTGCCATGTGGCGGCGTCGAGCTTCGGGACGCAGAGCGTCGGCGGCGCTTCGCCGTCGTCGGCGCCCATGAGTACGAGCCCCGGACGGTTGATGTCGCGGTTGACGATCTCGTAGGCGCGGCCTTGCGGCACGAGGAACGTGGCGCACAATGGATAGACCGCGACAAAGGCGGAGAACGGCGCGTTAACCTTCAAGGCGGACTGGTAAATCTTGCTGGAGGCCAAGAGGTTCGCCATCGCGCCCCAGGAGAAACCGATGGTGGCAATGCGGCGCTTGTCGACAAAATCGAGCCTGCGAAGGTAGTCAGCAGCCTGCAGCACATCGTAGGCGCCGCGCGTGTGGAAGATGTCCTCCCGCGGCTCGATGCAGGTGGAATCGACGCCCCGCTCGCCTTGCGAGTCGAGCAGCAAGACAACGAAGCCGCGGTCGAGAAACTCCTTACCCCAGCGCCCCATCGAAAGATTGGGATAGCCGGAGAGCCTACCGAGACCGTTGCAATGCGGCACCAGAACGATGGCGGGGAATGGGCCATCGCCGCGCGGCTTGTAGAGCCCCATGCGCGGATGGGTCGGCGAGAACGGCGTCGCTTCGGTCGGAAACGTCAGATCGTCGGCCCGCGTGGCGGTGGCCATGATATCCGACGCCAGCGGCTGGGCGAGGCCCTGCCCCACGGCGACGAGAGACTGCAGCAAAACGAGGAAGCATAGCCACGCAACACGAACACGAACCATCGTTTACGCTCCGGCCATAGCAGCGCTCCCCTTCACCGCCTCGCGATTATTTCGCCGCCGGAAATGTACTCCACTTTCGCCGTGAATTACCTGTTGCCACGTACCGTGCCTTTGGTGACGAAGCTTGCGCGTGGAAGCGTCCATCGTCAGCCGATGCGAGCAATGCGGGCGGACGCAAGAGCTGTTATGGGAACCCGCGCTACAACAGCGACAGAGGCGCTGCCCGTCCGTCCGGTTCCAAATGATGAGTTACGAATGACCGCTCTGCCCGCCTGGATCGGCGCCGCGCTCGCCAGCAAGCTCGAGAACGTCTCGCGCGCGGTATTGCGCGGTCGCGCGCAGACCATCTCCGACACCTATCGCGCCGGCGGCAGCAGCAGCGTCATCCGCACGCCGGACGACTCGCTGGCTTATGCGCTGGTGCGCATGCCGGCGACTTACGCCGCGGTCCGCGCGGCGCTGGCGCAGACGATCGACATCGTGCCCAATTTTACGCCGCGCTCGCTGCTGGATGTCGGCGCGGGGCCCGGCACGGCAAGCTGGGCGGCCGCCGAGGCATGGCCCGTTCTCGAAAGCGTCACGCTGGTCGACAGCAATCCGCGGCTGCTCGATTTGGCGCGGGAGTTCGCCGGCGCCCCGGGCGCGCCGCAGGCGAAGCTCGCCGCAGTGCGCGGCGGCCTTGCCGAAGCGTTGCGCGAGACGGCGACCGCGGACGTGGTGATGGCGAGCTACGTGCTCACCGAGCTTGCCATGGATGCCGCCGTGAAGGCCGCCGCCATGCTATGGCAGAAGACCGAACGGCTGCTCGTGATCGTCGAGCCCGGCACGCCGGACGGCTTCAAGCGCATCCTCGCCTATCGCGATCTGCTGCTCGCGCAGGGCGCGGCCCTGATCGCGCCATGCTCGCACGACGGCGTTTGTCCGCTATCGCGCGGCGAGCGCTGGTGTCATTTCAACGCGCGCCTGCCGCGTTCGCGCGATCATCTTCTGACCAAGGGCGCGAACGTGCCGTTCGAGGACGAGAAGTTCAGCTATCTCGTGGCCGGCAAGGGCTTCGGCGGGATCGATCGCGGCCGCCGCATCCTGGCGACGCCGCGTGTCGGCAAGCCCGCGATCTCGTTGACCCTGTGCGCGCCGGACACGCCCGCCGAGATCACGATCGCTCGCGGCGACAAGGAAGCCTACAGAGCCGCGAAGAGGCTCGACTGGGGCGACGCGCTCAAAGCCTGAGCGCGAAGCGTTCAACGCCGAGCCCCCGCGCGTGTCGCTCAACGACAGACCCGCTTGAAGCCCCACACCCAGCCGCCCTTGCCGTCGATGACGGGTGTGCGCCGCTGCACACAGACGCGCTTCACCGGCACATCGACCGCGTTGTAGGCGTCGTAGCCGTCGTCGTAGCGATTGAAGTAGCCGGGCGGATAGCCCTCGAAGCGGCGCGGCGGACCGACATAGACATCGACGTAGCTCGCCGGCCGGGGACGGCTGTAAACCTCGCGCGGCGGCCGGGGCGGCGCGTAATAGACTTCGCGCCAGGGCCGGTAATGCGGGCGATGGACGTGGCGGTGCGGGGGCGCGATGCGCACGTAGCGCACCTCGGTAAGGTGACGCACGATCCGCCTGTAGCAGCAGTCGCTGCTGTACCAGGCATTGCGCGCGTGGTGAGGACGGTGGCGGGGCCCGTAACCTTCGCCATCACGGTAGCCGCCGGCTTCGGCGGGGGCGAGGAAGAGGCCGAGGGCAAACAAGACGCACGTACAAAGGACGACCAACGCTCTACGCATGACACGCTCCCTGAGCACGCAGAACAACCTTCCCGAGAGGATTATGGTTAATATTAACCATAATTTTGGAACCCGGAGTGGTATCTGCAGGCCAGAAAGCGCCCGTTTTGGTGGGTTTTGGTACGATCCTACATCCGCCAAAAGTTAACGCGGCGATGCGGCCGTTAAGATGTGAGACTTCTGCCGATAGCGAAGGCGAGGATGATCGCGCCGAGGAACAGCACCAGGAAGATGCCGAACAGCCATTGCGCGATGGTAGCCGAGGCGGCCTGAACGTCGGTGAAGCCGAATATGCCGGCGATGATCGCGATGATCAGGAAGACGACAGCCCATTTCAGCATCGGCAGCTCCTCGCGCTTACTCGCGTGTGATTAAGCGCGAGAGGCGGGCTGAGTTCCGTCGCCTGCGGACGGGAGAGCGCAATAAGCACGCAGCCGCGTGGCGCTAAAACAAATCCAGATACTCTTTCTGCTCCCACGACGTCACATCGGGCGTATCGGGCGCTTCCTTGGTGAAGCGCGCGAGCTCCGCTTCCTTGATGTGCGCATAGTAGTCGACAAAGCCCGAGCCGAAGCCGGCGCGGAAACATTCGCTCGCGCGCAGCGCGGCGGTGGCTTCGCCGAGCGACTTCGGCAACAGCGGCGCGTCGGTCTCATAGGGCGTATCGGCCGAGGGCCCCGGATCGCGCTTCTTCACGAGACCGTCGATGCCGGCGTGAATCTGCGAGGCCATATAGAGATAAGGGTTCGCCGCCGGCTCGCCGACACGGTTCTCCAGATGCGTCGAGGGATCGCCCGGCTGGCCGAGCACGCGCAGCATCACGCCGCGATTGTCCCGGCCCCAGATAGCGCGATCCGGCGCCAGCGAATAAGCGCGGTAGCGCTTGTAGCCATTGACCGTCGGCGTCGTGAAGGCGGCGGCGGCGCGCGCGTGTTCGATCAGACCGCCGAGGAATTGCCGCCCGACCGGCGACAGGCCGTCGGCATGCACGAAGGCGTTGCGGCCGGACTTCGCCTCGATGAGCGACTGATGCAGATGCCAGCCGCTCGACATCACGTGCGGCAATGCCGGCCGGCACATGAAACTTGCGAGCATGCCGTTGCGCCGCGCGATCTGCTTCAGCGCCGAGCGGAACAGGATCATCGTGTCGGCGGCGGCCAGCCCCATCTGCGGGCGGAACGTGAATTCGCACTGGCTCGGGCCCATTTCGACTTCGACCGAGCGCAGCGGCAAGCCGAGCGCCGCCACGCCGCGCCTGAGCGGCTCGATGGCGGCATCGAGCATGTCGAAGCGGGACTCGGTGAGATACTGATAGCCCTGCGTGATGATGCTCACGTCCGGCGCTTCCGGCGGCCAGCCGATATGCGTCGGCGCCAGACGCGGATCGTCGATCTTGAACAGATGGAATTCGACTTCCAGCCCGGCGAGATAGTCATAGCCGGCGTTGGCGAGCGTCTTGAGCGCGTCGCGATAGAGTGCACGCGTCGAGAACGGGACGGGCTTGCCGTTGGCGAAATAGATGTCGCACAGCACCCAGCCGGTATTGTTCGCCCAGGGCAGCACGCGGAAGGTCGCCGGATCCGCGACCATGGTGAAGTCCGCGCCGCCCTCCATCTCCGCCATGCCGAAGCCGCCGCCGGCGGTGAACACGGGGAAGACGCTGCGATGCGAGGTGTCCTTGGCCAGCAACGTCGTCGTCATGCTGACGCCGGCGCGCAGCGCGCCGATCGCGTCGTCCGCGAGCAAGGTCTTGCCGCGCAGCACGCCGTGCTGATCGGCGAACGAGAAGCGCACCAGTTCGAGCTTCTGCTTCTTGATCTGGCGCTCGATGTCGAGCGCCATGCGCGCCTGCTCGGGCGACCACAGGCCGTGACGGTCGACGAACGTCGCTGACGTTTTGGCGGGCTTACGCGGGGGCATTGGACATTACTCGGGCGTCTCCACCATCATGGCCGGGCTTGCCCCGGCCATCCACGTCCTTGCTGGGTGGAGAGACTAAAGTCGTGGATGCCCGGGACAAGCCCGGGCATGACGCGGAGAGGGAGCACCGCCTCACAGCGAGTTACCGCGTACCGATCCAGCTTGCGCCCTGGCGCTTGTCGGCTTCCGAGCGCTGCCAATAGCCCTGCCAGTCCTCGGTCGGGCCGATGCCGTCGACGGCGGATGGGCCGGTGACGGTCGCGGCCCGCTTCTCGTCCAGCACCATCAAAGGCGTCTCGCCTTTGGCCTGCTGGTCGAGCGCCTGCCGCAACAGGCGGCGATAGGCGATGATCGCCTTGTCCGACGTGCCGAGATGCTCCTGCGTGCGGTCCTGGATCGCGCCCATCGACTCGCAGGCCCATTGGTCGTGCACGTTGATGTCGGGACCCATGCCCGTATAGGTGTCGTGCTCCTGCTCGTTCGGATCGTAGCCGTACTCGTTGCTCTTGTTACGGTTCGGCACGTAGTCGGGCAGCGAATAGAGCTGAAGGCGCTGGCGGCGCATCTCTTCCTTGTTCACCGGCTGACCGAACGAGGTGAAGATCGCGTACCAGTAGTGCTTGGTGTCGTCGATCGGCACATGCCACTGCGTGATCGTCATTTCACGGCTCATCGGAATGACGAAGGCATTGGGGAACATCAGATTGGTGACGCGCACATGGGTGCTGGTGTCGCTGATCTCGCGCAAGGTCACGACACGGAAGCCGAAGTCGGTCGGCTCGACCTCGATACGCGGCCGCGTGAACTCGCGCATGATGCGCGACATGGGCATGTCGGAGTCGCGCGTGACGTCGCGGAAAACCTTGCCGTAGCTCTTGGTCGGGTCGTCATCGTGGAAGAAGCGATGCAGGAACGACGTGTGCACCGGGTCGACGCCGACTTCCAGGGACTGCAGCCAGTTGCAATCGATGAGGCCCTTGAAGGCGAAGGTGTGGCTGTCGGGCGCGACGAAGCAGTCGAAGGCCGGCAGCGCCGGCGGCTGTCCCGGTCCCATATAGGCGAACAGAATACCGTTCTTCTCGATGACCGGATAGGCCTTCTGCTTGATGTTGGCGCAGAGGTTGCTCTCCGGCGGCTCCGCCGGCGTCTCAAGGCAGTTGCCTTTCACGTCGAACAGCCAGCCATGGAACGGACAGCGCAGGCCGCCGTCTTCCAGGCGCCCGTAAGCGAGATCGGTGCCGCGATGCGGACAATGGCGGCCGACGAGGCCGTAGCCGCCCTTGTCGTCCTTGAAGATCACCAGGTCTTCGCCGAGCAGGCGGATCGGCTTGATCGGCCGGTTGCCGGCGAGCTCTTCGACGAGCGCGGCCGGCTGCCAATAGCGGCGCATCAACGCGCCCGCCGGCGCGCCGGGACCGGTGCGGGTGATGAGTTGGTTCTGCTCCGCGCTCAGCATGGCGGCGATCTCCTCCGTCTCTCGCGTTGGGCTCGCAAGGCTTTGTTCGTTGACCGAACAAATGTTCGGATTTAGATTTAATCGCATTCGAGGCTGGCCGCCAAGCCCACAAATTGAGCTGAGCTTCATGCCGCGCATCAAGCGATCGCACGCCGAACAGAAACTCGCCGACGAGACCGGGGGAGAATTCCTGGAAGCGCTGGCGCGCGGCCTGCGCGTGGTCGAGGCCTTCGGCCGCGACCGGCGCTGGCTGACGCTCAGCGACGTCGCGCGCCTCGTCGATCTGCCGCGCGCCTCGGTGCGCCGAACGCTCTACACATTGGTGAAGCTCGGTTATGCCGAGATGGACGACCGGCTGTTCCGCCTGACACCGCGCATCCTGGCGCTGGCGGGCGCCTATCTCGCGTCGAATGCCGTCACCGACATCGTCCAGCCCGCGCTCGAGCGCTTGAGCGACGATATCGGCGAGGCCTCTTCGGCAGCGGTGCTCGACGGCAGCGAGGTCGTGATGATCGCGCACGCCTCGCCGAACCGCATGTTGTCGGTGAACGCGCAGGTCGGCTATCGCCTGCCCGCGCTGTCGACATCGCTCGGCCGCGTTCTGCTCGCCGCCCTCGACGACAAGCAGGTGGACGAATGTCTCGCGCAGACGAAGCTCGCCAAGCTCACCCCCTCGACGGTCACGAACAAGGCCGAGCTGCGCGCGGCGATCCTGAAGGCGCGCGCCGACGGATACGCCTTGGCCGACCAGGAGGCGGAAGCCGGTTTTCGTTCGATCTCAGTGCCGCTGAAGCGGCGCGACGGCCGCACGATCGCCGCCTTGAACGTCGGCGTTCACGCCCAACGCGTGCCGCTGGACAGTCTGCGCAAGGTGTTCCTGCCGCGCCTGCGCGCCCTCGCGGCCAGCCTCGCGCCGCAATTGATTTAGGCGATTGCGCTTTGGCTCAGCTCGCGCGCGCGGCCCAGCCGAGGTCCATGCGGCGGCGCCAGGCGGTCTGCCGCAGGCCCAGAAGACGATTTGCGGTGACCTTGGCTTCCGCGCGCGTTGCCGCCGCGCAGGTGCGATATTCGAGATCGGCGACGCGCGACACCAAAGGCTGCTTGCGGAAGAGGCGCGCGAACGTGCCGACGCCGCCGTGCAGCTTCAGCTCCGAGAGCGCATGCGCGACGTTGCCGCTGTGACCGAAGGCGATGACCCGGCCGGTGAGCGTATGCCGCACCTCGTAGACGCCGGGACCGATCGGAGCCTCCACATGCCCGCCGCTCTGCGCATCGGGAAAACGCTTCCAACTGCTCCAGCTCTGCATGCGAAAGTCCTCACATCGGTACACTCGGCCTGCGAGAACGCGAGGCCGGCATCTTAGTTCCACAGGATAGTACCGTGGATGGAAAGCCGCGCCGGCGGCACGCGCCGATCGCCCTGAAATCGCGGGCCTTGAGCTCAGCGGCCGGGCAGCACCAGGACCTTCGGCTTAGGCGGCAGGCTCGCTTTCGAGACCACGACCGACGGCACTTCCGCGATCTGAACGTCCCATTCCTGGCGGACGCGACTGAGAAAGCGGTCGAGCGTGTAGCCGCTGAAGTAATGCATCGGCACCATCAGCGGCGCTTTCAGCGACTTCAAAACCTCGATCATGCCTTCGAGGTCGAGCGTGTAGCTGCCGTCGACCGGCACGAAGACGACATCGACACGTCCGATCTCGTTGAGCTGCTGCTGCGTCAGCGTGTGATGCAAGTGGCCGAGATGCGCGATGCAGAGATTGCCCATCTCGAAGATGAAGATGGAGTTGCCGTGGCGCTCGGTGCCGCCGTCGTAGGAGCGGATATTGGTCGGCACGTTGCGCACGCGCACGTCCTTGTAGGAGACATCGATGCGCGCCGGCTTCTGATCGTCGGTCCAGCCGCGCAGCACGTATTTGATGCCGACATCGGGATGGTCCGTGTAGTGCGTCGTATGCGCATGGTTCATCGTCGCGATGTCGGGCTGCACCGGCGGCTTGACGTAATCGTTGTAGTCGGTCGCGACCCGCACCATCTGCGGGCTCTCGAGCAGGAACGTCGCGTGGCCGATGAACGTGACGCGGACCTGATCGCGCTCGAGCGCGGCGACGCGGAGCGACGCCGGCTTGAACAAAGGCGAGCGCGTCGCGACGAGCCCCGGACAGCTTTCGGTCATCTCCGGCTTGATATCGGCTTTGGGCGGCGTCGGCGCGGCGCCTTGCGCCAAGGCCGAGCCGGCGGCGCCGAAGAGCACGCCGGCCATTGTCATGACCCTGAGGAACGCGACTCTGGGGAACGCGCCGTTCATGGAGAACACCCGCCGCTGAAGCCGCGCAAAATCTGGCACGGTTCGCAGCAGAAGGCCAAGGCCACTCGGTGTCGCGCTCACGCACAAATGAAAGGCGGCGCCACGGGGCGCCGCTTAGCCGCTTTTATGTGCAGTCCTTGCTATTCGAGGAAGCTGCGGCCCCGCGGAACGATCATGCCGCGCGGCGTCATGACGACCCAGCGGCCGTCCTGGCGCTTGATCTGCTCCACCGGCCCGAGGCCCGGCAGCATGGCGCCGGGCACGACCTGATAGATGTCGTGATGGTTCTGCACATAGACATAGCCGTCACGATTGCCGCGCACCGACCAGTTGGGAACGATCGACTGGTTCTGCGGCTCGGCCGCGGCAACGCGCGTGGGGCGCGGCACGGGCAGAGGCGTCATCACCTGCACCGGCGCGGCCGCGACCGGCGCGGTCGTCTGCGGCGCGCCGATCGAGCCGGTGACCTCGGCCGCTTCACGCGCGAGCTTCTCGTTGAGCTTCTCGCTCATCTTGGCGAGTTGCGTGTTCGCCGACTTGTTCGCCGCTTCCAGGCTCGACTTCAGCGAGCCGATTTCCTTGTTCAGCTTGGCGATCGACTGCTGCATCGCCTCGCGCTCCTTGAGCGCGGCCGTGTCGACCTTCGGCGCTTCCGGCTTGTTGAAGCTGCCGCTGGCCGCCATGCCGGCGATCACGCCGATGGCGCCGGCCATCAGCACCGACGCGGCGAGCGCGCCGTAGATCTTGTGCAGCGGGCGCAGGCGGAAGCCCCGGCGCGCCGTGGGCTCATCCACGTCGTCGAAGGCGCGCGGCGTGAAAGGCACGACGGACATTGCGGGCTCGATATCGGGCACGCGCTCCGGCTCCGCGGGCGAGATCGACGGCGACTCCACCGACGGCAGACCTTTGGTGTGATCCTTTTTGCCGGACTTCGCCGACATGTCGTCGGCGGTCTTCTCGCTTTCGTCGGCCATGGCCGTGGTCCTCGCAAATCGGTTGTTCACCAATTGCTAACCATGTTCGGTTACCAACTCGTTACCAACAGCTTGCGGGGCGCGGGGGCGCGCGCCATTTTGAAAATCGTAAGACCTTGCAACCGGCGTGAAGGCCGGCGACCACCGTCCTGCGTGAGAGCCAAGGGGGCGACACTCCCGGCTCTCACGCCGAAGGTTTTTCCCTAAATCTCACATTTGAGAGCCGTCATCCTGAGGCGCCCGCGCGTAGCGCGGGCCTCGAAGGATGACCTGACAGGCGCAGGCCCTTCGAGGCTCGGCGCAAAGCGCCGAGCGCCGCAGGGCGACGAAGGCGACGAAGGCGGCTTAGACCGCCAGGCCGTTTTCGGCGGCCAGCGCCTTGAGCGACACGGCCGGGCGGGCGCCGATGTGCTGGATCACTTCCGCAGCGGCGAGACCGCCGAGGCGGGCCGCCGTGTGGTGATCCTTGCCGCGCGCCAGACCGACGAGGAAGCCGGCGGCGAAGAGATCGCCGGCGCCGGTGACGTCCGACACTTGCTGAACCGGCGCGGCCGGTACGGCCTCGATGCGATCCGGCGTGATGACCACGCAGCCTTTGGCGCTGCGGGTGATGACGGCGAGCTTGGCTTCCTTCTGCAAGGCAAGGCTCGCGACGGCGAAGTCCGACGTCTCATAGAGACTGTGCAGCTCGTGCTCGTTGGCGAAAACGATGTCGACCGTGCCCTTGCGGATGAGATCGAGGAACTCGCCGCGATAGCGATCGACGCAGAACGAGTCCGACAAAGTCAGCGCGACGCGTCGGCCGTTCTTGTGCGCGATCGTCGCCGCCTTGAGGAAGGCTTCCTTGGCCTGCGGCGGGTCCCACAGATAGCCTTCGAGATAGACCACTTCGGCAGCAGCGATCTGCGCCTCGTCGATGTCGGCCGGCTGCAGATCCTGCGCCGCGCCGAGATAGGTGTTCATGGTGCGCTCGCCATCCGGCGTCACCATGATGTAGCAGCGCGCGGTCGCCGGGCCGTTCGACGCCGGCTTGGTGTCGAAGGCGACGTTGATCGAGCGGATGTCGTGCGCGAAGGCCTTGCCGAGGCCGTCGTCCTTGACCTTGCCGACGAAGGCGGCGCGGGCGCCGAAGCTGGCGACGCCGGCAATGGTGTTGGCCGCCGAGCCGCCGGAGCTTTCCACCGCCGGGCCCATCGCGGCGTAGATCGCCTCCGCGCGCGCCTCGTCGATCAGCGTCATGGCGCCTTTTTGCATGCCCTGCGCGACAAGGAAGTCGTCCTCGGCGCGGGCGATCACGTCGACGATGGCGTTGCCGATACCGAGCACGTCGTAGCGGGAAGCGGTCATATGCGGTCCTCTGTTAAGCGCGGCGCACTATAACGGCCGTATTTACCGAGGCAATGTTGGGCATCGCGCCCTCAACGCCAGGCGTGCCACCGCGGGCCGGTTTACCCGCTCCGCCTTCGCCTTTATTGAGCGATATGACGGCCCGCGCGGCGCACGGCAGAAGGCCGGGCGCGCGAGATGGTAGAGGAGCGGGCGGAGGCCCAACTTTCATGTCGATTGCCCGCAACGTCGCCACCGTCGGCAGCGCCACGCTGATTTCGCGCGTGCTCGGCTTCGCGCGCGACATGGCGATCGCCGCCGTCTTCGGCGCGGGCGCGCGGGCGGACGCCTTTTTCGTCGCGTTCCAGCTCGCGAATTTGATGCGCCGGCTGCTCGCGGAAGGCGCGTTCAATCCCGCCGTGATCCCGCTTTATCTGCGCGCCCGCGACGAAAGCGGACCGGCCGGCGCCGCGGCTTTCGCCGGCCGGCTCATCGGCACCTTCCTCGTGGCGCTCACCGGGCTTGCCGCCGTGCTCGCGCTGGTGATGCCCGGCATCGTCTTCCTGCTCGCGCCCGGTTTCGAATTTGGCAGCGAGCGCGCGACGAGCGCCATCGCCATGGCAAGGCTGATGCTGCCTTACATGATCTTCGCCGCACCGGTGGCCGTGATGGTCGGCGTGCTGAACGCCAATCACCGCTTCGCGGTCGCCGCCTATGTCACCACCGCGCTCAACCTCACCATGCTCGCGGCGCTCGCGCTGGTGTTCTGGCTCAAAGGCGGCGACAGCGACTGGTCGGCGGGCGTGATCGCCATGTCGGTTGCCGTCGCCGGCGTTTCGCAGCTTGCGCTGGTCGCGGCGGGACTCGCTTCGAGCCGTCTGAGCGTGACGCCCATTGCCGTCGCGTTCGACAAGGACATGCGGCGCTTTCTCAAGCTCGCCGTGCCGGGCCTCATCACCACCGCGCTGCCGCAGTTCACGGTGATCGCCGGCGTGATGATCGCTTCGTCGTCGCTGAGCGCGGTGTCGTGGCTCTATTACGCCAACCGCCTGATCGAAATGCCGCTCGGCGTCGTCAGCATCGCCATCGGCACGGTGCTCGTGCCGGCCTTCACGCATGCGGTGCGCAGCGGCGACAGCCATGAACTCGCGCATGTCGAATCCCGCGGCCTGGAGCTATCGATCGGCCTGGCGCTGCCGGCGGCGCTGGCGCTCGCGGCGCTCGCCGAACCGGTCGTGCGCATCCTGTTCGAGCGCGGCGCCTTCACAGCGGACGACACGGCCGCGACCGCCGCCGCGCTCGCCGCTTTCGCGCTCGGGCTTCCGGGGCACGTCCTCGCCAAGACCTTGTCGCCCGTGTTCTTCGCGCGCGAAGACACCGGCACGCCGATGCGCGCCGCATTTGTCGGCCTCGTCGTCGCCATCGGCGGCAGCCTGTTGCTGCGGCCCTCGATGGGCCATGTCGGCATCGCGCTCGCCATCGCGCTGTCGGGATGGGCGAGCGCGCTCCTTCTGGGCATCCTGATCGCGCGCCGCTTCGGCTTCGGCATCGACGCCCAGGCGCGCCGGCGGCTGCCGCGTATCGTCATCGCCGCGGTGGTGATGGGCCTTGCGGTCCTCGCCGGCCTTTCCTGGCTGGCACCCTGGCTCGGGCCGGGCGCGCATGGGGTGACCCGCGTTGTCGCGCTGGCCGTGCTGGTTGCGGCCGGCCTGGCCGTCTACCTCGTCCTGCTCACGCTGTTCCGTGTGACCTCACCGCATCAGCTCTGGCAGGCGGTACGCCGCCCGGCCTGACCCGCGGCCGAGGCCCTTGCCGACACCGGCTCCGGCGTGGCATGGCTCCGGCCTACAACGATCGAGGTTAAGGCTATGGCGTTCAAAGAGCGCGTGTTTTCCGGCGTGCAGCCGACGGGCAATCTGCACCTCGGCAACTATCTCGGCGCGATCACGAAGTTCGTGGCGCTCCAGGACAAGTACGACTGCATCTATTGCGTCGTCGACATGCACGCGATCACCGTCTGGCAGGAGCCGCACGAACTGGCCCATGCGACGCGCGAGGTCACCGCGGCCTTCCTCGCCTGCGGCATCGATCCGAAGAAGAACATCGTCTTCAACCAGAGCCAGGTAGCCGAGCACGCCGAGCTCGCCTGGGTGTTCAACTGCGTCGCCCGCCTCGGCTGGCTGAACCGCATGACCCAGTTCAAGGAGAAGGCCGGGAAGGACCGTGAGAACGTCTCGGTCGGTCTCTATGCCTATCCCAACCTGATGGCGGCCGACATTCTCGTTTACCGCGCGACCCACGTGCCGGTCGGCGAAGACCAGAAGCAGCATCTCGAGCTCGCGCGCGACATCGCGCAGAAGTTCAACAATGACTACGGCCCGTCGATCCAGAACCATGGCTACGGCGATCTGTTCTTCCCGCAGCCGGAGCCGATCATCCAGGGGCCGGCGACGCGCGTGATGTCGCTGCGCGACGGCGCCAAGAAGATGTCGAAGTCCGATGCGTCGGATTATTCGCGCATCAACCTCACGGACGACGCCGACGCGATCGCGCAGAAGATCCGCAAGGCCAAGACCGATCCCGAGCCGCTGCCGAGCGAGGAGAAGGGTCTCGAGCCGCGGCCCGAAGCCGACAATCTCGTCGGCATCTACGCCGCGCTGAGCGAGAAGACCAAGGCGCAGGTGCTCGGCGAGTTCGGCGGCGGCCAGTTCTCGACCTTCAAGTCGGCGCTCGTCGATCTCGCGGTCGCCAAGCTCGGCCCCATCGGCGCCGAGATGAAGAAGCTCGTGCAGGATCCCGTCTATATCGATGAGGTTCTGGCCGAGGGTTCCGACCGCGCCCGCGTCATCGCCGCGGACACCATGAAGGCGGTCAAGGACATCGTCGGCTTCGTGCGGCGGTAAACCTGTCACCGTCATCCTGAGGTGGCCGCGAAGCGGCCCTCGAAGGACGACGGTGAGAGGCTACTTGTCCCAACGAACGGCGGCATGCCACCATCGCTTCCTTGTGAGTCAGCTGCCTGGCAAACGGCCGACGAACGGGGGCGAGCATGAGCATCAAACGGCGCAGCTTCGAAGCCGGTCACAAGCGCAAGTATCTCGTCATCATCGACGATACGGACGAATGCGACCGTGCGCTGTATTGGGCCGCCAAGCGCGCCGGCCGCACCGGATCGCAGATCGTGATGCTGCGTGTGATCGAGCCGGGCGACCGCAATCAGCAATGGCTCGGCGTCGCCGACATCATGAAGGCCGAGCAGATGGAGGCGGCGAACGCCGCGCTCGACCAGTTCGCCGCGCGGGCAAAAGAGATTGCATCGATCAATCCCGATCGCGTCATCCGCGAAGGCGACACCGCCGAGGAGATCGTCAAGCTGATCGACGACGACACCGACATCGGCATCCTGGTGCTCGCGGCGGGCATCGGCAAGGAAGGCCCCGGCCCCCTCGTCACCAGCATCGCCAAGACCGCCGGCACCTTCTCCATTCCCGTCGCCATCGTCCCCGGACACCTCAACGACGAGGAACTCGAGGCGATGGCTTGAGTCGTCATATTTATATATTTATCAAGTGCTTACGGTTAATCGCAGCCTCCCGGGACTCAGCAAACGAGCTGAATATTGATGGAACAAGGGGCCTGTTAACCCGTTTCGATTATTGCGTTTAAGCGCGAATCCGGCTATTGCGGCGATGGCAAAGGGATTTCACGATGACAGCCATACTAGACAAAGAGCCTGTGATTCTTCCGACAAAAGAAGATACCGCTCTTGCCCGTGAGGCGAGTCGTGCCATCGCCCGTTACAAGCCAGCCGAGCTCCGCGTCAAAGTCGACGGCACGGAACTTGTGCTTCCGCGGGCTGCGACGAAGGTTATCCATCACCTGCTGACAGAGATGGCCCTAGGAAACGCAGTAACCCTTATTCCGATTCACGCAGAGCTGACGACGCAAGAAGCTGCTGACTTCCTAAACGTGTCGCGTCCGCATCTGATACGGCAACTGGAGCAGGGGAAAATTCCATTCCATATGGTCGGCACGCACCGGCGGATTCGGTTTGAGGACCTGGAACGGTTCAAGATCGAGAGCGAGCGCAAGCGCCTTGAGGTCATGGACGAACTGGCCGCCGAATCCCAGAAACTGAGGATGGGATATTAAAATATCCAGCTATACCGTCGTTTTAGACGCTTGCGTATTATACCCAGCCCCGTTGCGCGATCTCCTGATGGAGCTTTCCGCAGCGGGGCTTTTCCGCGCCAAATGGACTGACAAAATCCACGACGAGTGGACAGAAAATTTGCTGAAGTCGCGCCCAGACCTTACGGCGCCGCAGATTCAGAGAACGAGAGACCTGATGAACGCGGCCGTTCAGGATTGTTTAGTGCGGGACTTTGAAGCCCTCGAAAGCTCGGTGAACTTGCCTGACAAGAAGGATCATCATGTCCTCGCCGCGGCGATTCACTGCAAAGCAGATGCCATCGTCACCTTCAACTTGAAGCATTTCCCAGCTTCTGCCCTGGCGCCATTCGAGATTGAAGCGCAGCACCCCGACGAATTCATCCATCACCAGATCGGCCTCAATCACGCCGGCGTCCTGATTGCGGCAAGAAGATGCCGGCTTCGCCTCAAGAC
>Ga0182749_1000177_pt1 | contig 68998 bp, 84 predicted proteins | sample eDN3rd37CKraftMG_FD_128875 | JGI IMG/M metagenome (GOLD analysis project Ga0182749, IMG submission 128875) | Enriched Miracle-Growth compost microbial communities from Emeryville, California, USA - eDNA 3rd pass 37_C Kraft MG (version 2) (version 2) ...
CAACGTGAAGATGGTGGTGTCGCTGATTGCGCCGATTGCGATGGACGAGGGCCTGCGCTTCGCGATCCGCGAGGGCGGCCGCACCGTCGGCGCCGGCGTCGTCGCCAAGATCATCAAGTAAGCGGACCGGCGAAGCCGTCCCCGCGGCGGCTTCGCCGGAGGCTTGTTCACGGCAAGTGAATAGGCTATAGTTGACAAGTTGCCCTGCCGGATCAGGTTCCGGCACGGGCCTCACCGCGAAATGAGGCGCAGGGAGCGCTTCGAGTTCGCATCCAGGGATGGTTCGCCGGAATTCCGGTTCGTTCCGGGCTTTCCGACGCTGGTTTCAATGCCTGGGCAGGCCGATTTGCGGCCTGCCCGGCGTTTTGGAGTCTCCGGGGGCGGTTCGCCCCGAGGCGTTTCAGGGTTGTGCGGCGCGGCGAGAAGCCCTGCCGGATCACAGAAATCGTTCTTTCGATAACAGGACACGGTTTATGGCGAACCAGAAGATTCGCATTCGGCTCAAGGCGTTCGATCATCGCCTGATCGACCGTTCGGCCAGCGAGATCGTCGAGACGGCCAAGCGCACCGGCGCCACGGTGCTCGGCCCGATCCCGCTCCCGACCAAGATCGAGCGCTACACCATCCTGGTGTCGCCTCACGTCGACAAGGACGCGCGCGACCAGTACGAGACCCGTACCCACAAGCGCGTGCTCGACATCGTCGACCCCAACGACAAGACCGTGGACGCGCTCATGAAGCTCGATCTCGCCGCCGGCGTGGACGTGCAGATCAAGCTGGGCTGAGCGTAGAGACAGGATACGAAGATGAGCATCGGACTGGTTGGCCGCAAGTGCGGCATGAGCCGGCTCTTCACCGAAGACGGGCGCTCGATCCCGGTGACGCTGATCGAGGCGACGCCGAACCGCGTGACCCAGGTGAAGACGGAAGACAACGACGGCTACAGCGCCGTGCAGGTCACGGTGGGCGCCAAGCGCGCCAGCCTGCTGACGCAGCCGCTGAAGGGCCATTACGCCAAGGCCAAGGTGGAGCCGGGTCGCGGCCTGTGGGAGTTCCGCGTGGACGCCGCCGAGGCGGGCAAGTACGCCGTGGGCGCCGAGATCAAGGCCGAGGAAGTGTTCCAGGTCGGCCAGATCGTCGACGTGGCCGGCGTGTCCAAGGGCAAGGGCTTCCAGGGCACCATCAAGCGCCACAACTTCACCATGGGCGACGCCACGCACGGCAACTCGCTGTCGCACCGCGCGCCGGGCTCGATCGGCCAGCGCCAGACGCCGGGCCGCGTGTTCCCGGGCAAGCGCATGGCCGGCCACATGGGCGCGGTGAACCGCACCCAGCAGGGCCTGGAAGTGGTCAAGGTCGACGCCGAGCGCCACCTGATCGCGGTGAAGGGCGCGGTGCCGGGCGCCACCGGCGGCGACGTCGTGATCCGTCCGACCACCAAGGGTTGAGGAGAGACGCCATGGAACTGAATGTCATTGGCGCCAAGCCGCTCAGCGTGTCGGACGAGGTGTTCGGCGCCGAGTTCAAGCAGGCCCTGGTCCATCAGGTGGTCGTGGCCTACCAGGCCGGCGGCCGCGCCGGTACCAAGGCGCAGCTGTCCCGCGGCGAGCTGTCGGGCACCACCAAGAAGTTCAAGAAGCAGAAGGGCGGCGGCGCCCGCCACGGCGACTACCGCGCCCCGATCTTCGTGGGCGGCGGCGTCACCTTCGCGGCCAAGCCCCGCAGCTACGAGCAGAAGGTCAACCGCAAGGCCTACCGCGTGGCGATCCGCTCGATCCTTGCCGAGCTGAACCGCCAGGGCCGCCTGAAGGTGGTCGAGGGCTTCGGCATCGAGGAGCCCAAGACCAAGGCCATGGTCGCCAAGCTGGCCGAGCTGCAGGTGTCGGGCCGCGTGCTGCTGGTGTCCGAGGACGCCTCCGAGGCGCTGTTCCTGGCCGCGCGCAACATCCCGTACCTGCATGTGCTGGACGTGCTGGCGCTGAACCCGGTCGCCCTGGTGGGCTCCGACTACGTCGTGGCGACCACCGAGGCGATCAAGAAGATCGAGGAGTGGCTGGCATGAGCAACGAACGCATCCTGAACACGCTGCGCGCGCCGTACATCTCCGAGAAGGCGGCCCGTCTCGCCGAGGGCAACCAGTACGTATTCGTGGTCGCCCCCGAGGCGACCAAGGCCGACGTCCGCGCGGCGGTGGAGCAGCTGTTCGACGTCAAGGTCGAGCAGGTGAACCTCGTCAACGCCAAGGGCAAGGTCAAGTCCTTCCGCTTCCGCGCGGGCAGCCGCCAGGGCAAGCGCAAGGCCTATGTCCGCCTTGCCGAAGGCCAGACCATCGACGTGGCGGCCAAGGCCTGAGCCAGGAGTTGAATTGAGATGGCACTGATCACCCACAAGCCGACCTCCGCCGGGCGCCGCGACGCGGTGAGCGTCCGCACCGAGGGGCTGCACAAGGGCGCGCCCTACGCGGCGTTGACCGAGGCGCAGTCGAAGACCGGCGGCCGCAACCACTTCGGCCGCATCACCACCCGCCATCGCGGCGGCGGTCACAAGCAGCACTACCGCATCATCGACTTCAAGCGCGACAAGGAAGGCATTGCCGCCCGCGTCGAGCGCCTGGAGTACGACCCGAACCGCACCGCGCACATCGCGCTGCTGTGCTACGCCGACGGCGAGCGCCGCTACATCATCGCGCCGGCCGGCGTGGCGGTGGGCGACCGCGTGGTCTCCGGCCACGACGCGCCGATCAAGGTGGGCAACAGCCTGCCGCTGCGCAACATCCCGGTGGGTTCCACCGTGCATTGCGTGGAGATGAAGCCGGGCAAGGGCGCGCAGATCGCCCGCTCGGCCGGCGCCTCGGTGCAGCTGATCGCCCGCGAGTCCGGCTACGCCACCCTGCGCCTGCGCTCCGGCGAGATGCGCAAGGTACCGGTGGACTGCCGCGCCACCATCGGCGAGGTCGGCAACAGCGAGCACAGCCTGAAGAAGCTCGGCAAGGCCGGCGCCAAGCGCTGGCAGGGCATCCGCCCGACCGTCCGCGGCGTGGCGATGAACCCGGTCGACCATCCGCATGGCGGCGGCGAGGGCCGCACCTCCGGCGGCCGCCACCCGGTCAGCCCGTGGGGCACGCCGACCAAGGGCTACAAGACCCGCAACAACAAGCGCACGCAGCAGTTCATCGTGCGCCGCCGCAAGTAACAGGAAACCGTCATGCCGCGTTCTCTCAAGAAAGGTCCGTTCGTCGACCTTCATCTGCTGAAGAAGGTGGAAACCGCGGTTTCCACCAACAACAAGCGCCCGATCAAGACCTGGTCGCGCCGCTCGATGATCCTGCCGGAGATGGTGGGCCTCACCATCGCCATCCACAACGGTCGCCAGCACGTGCCGGTGCTCGTCAACGAGAACATGGTCGGGCACAAGCTCGGCGAGTTCGCGGTGACCCGCACCTTCAAGGGCCACGGCGGCGACAAGAAGGGCAAGTAAGATGAGCACCGAAGCCAAAGCGATCCTGCGCGGCGCCCGCATCTCGGCGCAGAAGGCACGCCTGGTGGCTGACCTGGTCCGCGGCATGCCCGTGGGCCGCGCCAGCGACGTGCTCGCTTTCACCAACAAGAAGGCCGCGCACCTGGTCCGCAAGGTGCTGCTGTCGGCCGTCGCCAACGCCGAGAACAACCTCGGCGCCGACGTCGACGAGCTGAAGGTCGCGCGCATCTTCGTGGACGAGGGCCCGGCGATGAAGCGCATGTACGCCCGCGCCAAGGGTCGCGGCTCGCGCATCCTGAAGCGCACCAGCCACATCACCGTGGTCGTTGGCGAGTAAGAGGACAGCAGACGATGGGTCATAAAGTTCATCCCACCGGTATCCGCCTCGGCATCGCCAAGGACTGGAACTCGAAGTGGTACGCCAACAAGGGCGAGTACGCCCAGTACCTCGCGGCCGACCTCAAGGTCCGCGAGATGCTGCGCAAGAAGCTGGCCGCCGCCGGCATCTCGAAGATCCAGATCGAGCGCCCGGCCAAGACCGCGCGCGTGACGATCCACACCGCCCGCCCGGGCGTGGTGATCGGCAAGAAGGGCGAGGACATCGAGAAGCTGCGCAAGGAAGTGTCCGACCTGATGGGCGTCCCGGCGCACATCAACGTCAGCGAGGTGCGCAAGCCCGAGCTCGACGCGCAGCTGGTGGCCGAGTCGATCGCGCAGCAGCTGGAGCGCCGCATCATGTTCCGCCGCGCGATGAAGCGCGCGGTCGGCAACGCGATGCGCCTGGGCGCGCTGGGCATCAAGATCAACGTGTCCGGCCGCCTGAACGGCGCCGAGATCGCGCGCTCCGAGTGGAGCCGCGAGGGCCGCGTGCCGCTGCACACCCTGCGCGCCGACATCGACTACGGCGTGGCCGAGGCCCGTACCACCTACGGCGTGATCGGCATCAAGGTGTGGATCTACAAGGGCGAGATCTTCGACCTGGCGCAAGCCGGCCAGGAGTCGAAGGAAGAGCAGCCGTCGCAGCCGCGCCGCGAAGGCGGCGAGGGCCGGCGCGAAGGCCGCCGTGACGGCGAAGGCCGTCGCGAGCGGGCGGCGAAGTAAGGAGAGTTGCCATGCTGCAACCCAAGCGAACCAAATTCCGCAAGCAGTTCAAGGGCCGCAACGAAGGCCTGGCTTTCAACTCCAACCTCGTCAGCTTCGGCGAGTACGGCCTGAAGGCGACCACCCACGGCGCGCTCACCGCGCGCCAGATCGAGGCGGCGCGCCGCTGCATCACCCGCTTCGTGAAGCGCGGCGGCAAGCTGTGGATCCGCGTGTTCCCGGACAAGCCGATCACCAAGAAGCCGATCGAGGTCCGCATGGGCGCGGGCAAGGGCGGCGTCGAGTACTGGGTCGCGCCGATCCAGCCGGGCCGCATGCTGTACGAAATCGAGGGCGTCGACGAAGCCACGGCGCGCGAGGCGTTCCGCCTGGCCGCCGCCAAGCTCTCGGTGCAGACCCAGTTCGTGACCCGGGCGGTGATGTGACATGGCCATCAAAGATCTGACCACCAAGTCGGCCGAAGAGCTGAAGCAGCACCTGCTGGACCTGCGCAAGGAGCAGTTCAACCTGCGCATGCAGAAGGGCACCGGCCAGCTCAGCCAGCCGCACCAGCTGCGCCGCGTGCGGCGCGACATCGCCCGCACGAAGTTCGTGCTCGGCGGCAAGAAGTAAGGGACGGCCGACATGAGCGACAACAACAAGCAGGCGCGCACCCTCGAGGGCCGCGTCATCAGCAACAAGATGGACAAGACGGTCACCGTGCTGATCGAGCGCCAGGTGCAGCATCCGCTGCTGGGCAAGATCGTGCGCCGTTCCACCAAGCTCCACGCGCAGGACGACATCGGCGCGAACGAGGGCGACGTGGTGCGCATCGCGGAGTGCCGTCCGCTGTCCAAGACCAAGCATCACCGCGTGGTCGAAATCGTCACGCGCGCGAACGTCTAAGGGAGGGTGCAGACATGATCCAGATGCAAAGCACGCTCTCGGCCGCCGACAACAGCGGCGCGAAGGAACTGATGTGCATCAAGGTGCTCGGCGGCTCCAAGCGCCGCTACGCCGCGATCGGTGACGTGATCAAGGTCACCGTGAAGGATGCCATCCCGCGCGGCAAGGTGAAGAAGGGCGAGGTGTACAACGCCGTGGTGGTGCGCACCGCCAAGGGCGTGCGCCGCCCGGACGGCTCGCTGATCCGTTTCGACGGCAATGCGGCCGTGCTCCTCAACAACAAGCTCGAGCCGATCGGCACCCGCATCTTCGGGCCGGTCACGCGCGAGCTGCGCGGCGAGAAGTTCATGAAGATCGTCTCCCTCGCGCCCGAAGTGCTCTGAAAGCGGAGACTTGAAGCCATGAACCGTATCCGCAAGGGCGATCAGGTCATCGTGATCGCCGGCAAGAACAAGGGTCAGCGCGGCGACGTGCTGCGCGTGGACGGCGACCGCGTGGTCGTCTCCAACGTGAACCTGGTCAAGCGCCACACCAAGCCGAATCCGCAGGCCAACCAGCCCGGCGGCATCGTCGAGCGCGAGGCCTCGATCCATATCTCCAACGTGCAGCTGTTCAACCCCGCCACGGGCAAGGGTGAACGCGTTGGCGCCAAGACGCTCTCCGATGGGCGCAAGGTGCGCGTGTTCCGCTCCTCTGGCGAGGTCGTGGACGCGTAAGGAACACAGTCATGACGCGCCTTGAAAAGATTTACAAAGAGCAGGTAGTCCCGAAGCTCACCGAGCGCTTCGGCTACACCAACGTGATGCAGGTTCCCCGCATCACCAAGATCACGCTGAACATGGGCGTGGGCGAAGCCGCGGGCAACAAGAAGGTGCTCGAGAACGCCGTGGCCGACATGGCCAAGATCGCCGGCCAGAAGCCGGTCACGACCAAGGCGCGCGTCTCCGTGGCCTCGTTCAAGATCCGCGACGGCTGGCCGATCGGCTGCAAGGTCACCCTGCGCCGCGCCAACATGTGGGAGTTCCTGGACCGCCTGATCAACATCTCGCTGCCCCGCGTGCGCGACTTCCGCGGCGTGTCGGGCCGCGCCTTCGACGGCCGGGGCAACTACAACTTCGGCATCAAGGAACAGATCATCTTCCCGGAGATCGACTTCGACGCGATCGACGCGATGCGTGGCATGGACATCTCCATCACCACCACCGCCAAGACCGACGAAGAAGCCAAGGCGCTGCTGGAAGCCTTCAGCTTCCCGTTCCGCAACTGAGAGCCGCGAGAGAATCCATGGCCAAGACCTCGATGATTAACCGCGACCTGAAGCGGACCAAGCTCGTCAAGAAGTACGCCGCCAAGCGCGCCGAACTGAAGGCGATCGTGCTGAGCCCCACCGCCTCCTACGACGAGAAGATGGAGGCCCAGGGCAAGCTGCAGAAGCTGCCGCGCGACGCCAGCCCGGTGCGCCAGCGCAACCGCTGCGAGCTGTCCGGCCGTCCGCGCGGCGTGTACCGCAAGTTCGGCCTGGGCCGCAACAAGCTGCGCGAGGCGACCATGCGCGGCGACGTGCCGGGCCTGCGCAAGGCCAGCTGGTAAGCGACCCGACCTCGCCGGGCGGGCCGGTCCCGCCCGGACGGATTTCCGGCGGCGGACCCGCCGCCGACGATCGCCCGCGCCGATGTTCGCCATGGGCCGGAAAAGCTGCTATAGTCGTCTGTCTGCGCAACGCAGGCCGGCTGCCACGGCGGCTCACAATCTAGATTGATCTCCGGTTTATCGGATATCGGTGCACTCTGAAGGATGTATTCATGAGCATGACTGATCCCATCGCCGACATGTTCACGCGTATCCGCAATGCCCAGCTCACGGGCAAGCAGACCGTAAGCATGCCGTCGTCCAAGCTGAAGTTGGCGATCGCCAACCTCCTCAAGAACGAAGGCTACGTTCTCGACGTCAAGACCTCCACCGCGGAGGGCAAGCCGGTGCTCGAGATCAAGCTGAAGTATTTCGAAGGCCGCCCGGCCATCGAGAGCATCTCCCGCGTGTCCCGCTCGGGCCTGCGCGTCTACCGCGGCAAGGACCAGCTGCCGAAGGTGCTCGGCGGCATGGGCATCTCGATCATCTCGACTTCCGCCGGCCTGCTGACCGACGCCCAGGCGCGCGCCAGGGGCATCGGCGGCGAAGTCATCGGCCAGGTGGCGTAAGGAGTCCCCATGTCCCGCGTTGCTAAGAAACCGATCTCCCTGCCCAAGGGCGTGGAAATCAAGGTCGCCGAGGAAGCCATCTCCGTGAAGGGCCCGAAGGGCACGCTGTCGATCCATGCCCTGCCGGGCGTGTCGGTCGCGGTGGACAACGGCGTGGCGAACATCACCGTGGCCGAGGGCGCCGACGACAAGTTCGGCGGCACCGCGCGCGCGCTGCTGGCCAACCTGGTCAAGGGCGTGTCCGAGGGCTACGAGCGCAAGCTGGAGCTGGTCGGCGTGGGTTACCGCGCATCGATGGCCGGCAAGGCGCTGAACCTGAGCCTGGGCTTCTCGCACCCGGTGGTGTTCGAGGCCCCGGAAGGCATCACCCTGGAGACGCCGTCGCAGACCGAGATCCTGGTCAAGGGCTCGGACAAGCAGCGCGTCGGCGAAGTGGCCGCGAAGATCCGCGGCTTCCGCCCGCCGGAGCCCTACAAGGGCAAGGGCGTGCGCTATGCCGGCGAGAAGATCACCCTGAAGGAAGCCAAGAAGGCCTGATGCGGGTCCCTCCGCGAAAAGCCCGGCCATCCATGGCCGGACTTCTCAAAAGAGCCAGATCCCTATAGCCGATCCGCTTTCGAGGAACATGACGATGAACAAGAAAGAAGCCCGTCTGCGCCGCGCCAAGGCCACCCGCGCGCACATCCGCAAGCTCGCCGTGGCGCGCCTGTCGGTGCATCGCAGCGGCCAGCACCTGTACGCCCAGGTGTTCGACGCCTCCGGCGAGAAGGTGGTTGCCGCCGCCTCGACCGTGCAGAAGTCGGTCGCCGAGGGCCTGAAGGGCACCAAGAACCTGGCCGCCGCCGCGGCAGTGGGCAAGGCCGTCGCCGAGCGCGCGCTGGCCGCGGGGGTGGAGTCGGTCGCGTTCGACCGCTCCGGCTTCCGCTACCACGGCCGCATCAAGGCGCTGGCCGACGCGGCCCGCGAGGCCGGACTGAAGTTCTGAGATCAGGGAATGGGGAATTAGGGAGTAGGGAATAGCAAAAGCGCCGGTTCCGCGGCTTTCACTATTCACCATTCCCGATTCCCGCCCGCAAGGCAAAAACAACTCCAAGCGGCAGCAGCCGCAAGCAAAAGTCCCGGATGGTCCGGGCACACGGAAACGAACAATGTCTTCTACCGATCGCGAAAATTCCGACGGCCTGCTCGAGAAGCTGATCGCCGTCAACCGCGTGGCCAAGACCGTCAAGGGTGGCCGCCAGATGAGCTTCACCGCGCTGACCGTGGTTGGCGACGGCGAGGGCAAGGTCGGCTTCGGCTACGGCAAGGCGCGCGAGGTGCCGGTCGCCATCTCCAAGGCGATGGAGCGCGCCCGCCGCAACATGGTGAGCATCGACCTGAACAACGGCACGCTGTGGTACGCCATCAAGGCCAACCACGGCGCCGCGCGCGTGTTCATGCAGCCGGCCGCCGAAGGTACCGGCGTGATCGCCGGCGGCGCGATGCGCGCCGTGCTGGAAGTGGTCGGCGTGAAGAACGTGCTGGCCAAGGCGGTCGGCTCGCGCAATCCGATCAACCTGGTGCGCGCCACCATCAAGGGCCTGCAGGCGATCGCCTCGCCCAAGCGCATCGCCGCCAAGCGCGGCAAGACCGTGGAAGAGGTGCTCGGCAATGGCTAACAACGACAAGACCGTCCGCGTCCGCCTGGTCAAGGGCCTGCGCGGCGTGCAGAACCGTCATCGCCTGAGCGTGAAGGCGCTCGGCCTGAACAAGCGCAACGACGTCCGTGAACTGAAGGACAGCCCGCAGGTGCGCGGCCTGATCAACACGGTCTACTACCTGGTGCGGGTCGAGGAGTAATCATCATGCGTCTGAACGACATCAAGCCGGCCGCCGGTTCGCGCAAGACGCGCCTGCGCGTCGGTCGCGGCATCGGCTCGGGCCTGGGCAAGACCGCGGGCCGCGGCCACAAGGGCCAGCACGCCCGCGCCGGCGGCACCCACAAGTTCGGCTTCGAGGGCGGCCAGATGCCGCTGCAGCGCCGCCTGCCGAAGGTCGGTTTCCGCTCGCAGAAGAAGGCCGAGAGCCAGCAGGTGTTCCTGTACCAGCTCGCCGGTCTGAAGGACGAGGTGATCGACGTGGTCGCCCTGCACAAGGCCGGCCTGATCGACAGCCGCGCCAAGAAGGTCAAGGTCGTCGCCAAGGGCGAGATCGGCCGCGCGGTGAAGCTGTCCGGCGTGCTGGCCACGGCCGGCGCCAAGGCGGCGATCGAAGCTGCCGGCGGCAGCGTGGAGTAAGCACGTGGCGGCAGGCCAGGGCAATTCGCTCGGTGCGCTCGGCAAGCTGACCGAACTGCGTCAGCGCATCTTCTTCGTGATCGGTGCGCTGATCGTGTTCCGCCTCGGCTCGTTCATCCCCGTGCCGGGCGTGAACCCGGAGGCGATGACGCGGCTGATCGAGCAGGGCGGCGGCCTGCTGAACATGTTCAACATGTTCTCCGGCGGCTCGCTGTCCCGCTTCTCGGTGTTCGCGCTGGGCGTGGTGCCGTACATCTCGGCGTCCATCGTGGTGCAGATGATGGGCTCGGTGATCCCGAGCTGGCAGAACCTGCGCAAGGAGGGCGAGGCCGGCCGGCGCAAGATGACCATGTACACCCGCTTCGGCACGGTGGCGCTGGCGGCCTTCCAGGGCTTCGGCATCGCCATGGCGCTGCAGAAGCAGGTGGCCGCGGGCGGCGCGCCGGTGGTGTACACCCCGGGCATGGGCTTCGTGATGGCCTCGGTGGTCGGCCTGACCGCCGGCACCATGTTCCTGATGTGGCTGGGCGAGCAGATCACCGAGCGCGGCATCGGCAACGGCATCTCGCTGCTGATCTTCGCCGGCATCGTCGCCGGCCTGCCGGGCGCGGTGGCGCATACCCTGGGCATGGCCAGCAACGGCGAGCTCTCGGTGCTGCGGCTGATCCTGGTGGTGGCGCTGATCCTCGGCGTGACGGCGTTCGTGGTGTTCATGGAGCGCGCCCAGCGGCGCATCACCGTGAACTACGCGCGCAAGTCCGGCGGCCAGCGGGCCTACATGAACCAGACCTCGCACCTGCCGCTGAAGATCAACATGTCGGGCGTGATCCCGCCGATCTTCGCCTCCAGCCTGCTGATGTTCCCGGCCACCGCCGCCAACTGGTTCGGCGCCGGTCACCAGGCGCGCTGGCTGCAGGAGCTGACCCAGGCGCTGACGCCGGGCGAGCCGCTGTACGACATCGTGTTCTCCGTGCTGGTGATCACCTTCGCCTTCTTCTACACGGCGATCGTGTTCAACTCGCAGGAGACCGCGGACAACCTCAAGCGCTCCGGCGCGCTGATCCCCGGCATCCGCCCGGGCCGCGCCACCGGGGAGTACATCGACAACGTGATGACGCGCCTGACCGGCGTGGGCGCGCTGTACCTGGTGCTGGTCTGCCTGGTGCCGTCGTTCATGCAGAAGGCCTGGCACGTCCCGTTCTACTTCGGCGGCACCTCTCTGCTGATCGTGGTGGTCGTGGTGATGGATTTCACTGCCCAGGTGCAGGCGCATCTGGTCAGTCACCAGTACGAAAGTCTGCTCAAGAAGGCCAATCTCCGCCGCAACTGATGGCTGCTGGGGCTGCGGGAGAAGGCCTTGAAACGGGATCCGGCGGCGCCTGGCGCCGCAGGGCTTTCCTGTCGGGGTATTTAAGGTTAGAATTGCGCGTTTACCGCGCACGAATCGCATCGGAGAAAGCACATCATGGCGCGCATCGCGGGTGTCAATTTGCCGGTCCACAAGCACGTGTGGGTCGGCCTGCAGAGCATCTACGGCATCGGCCGCAGCCGGGCCAAGAAGGTCTGCGCGGACGCTGGCGTGGTCCCCACCACGCCGATCAAGTCCCTCAGCGAGGGCGAGGTGGAGAAGCTCCGCCACGAGGTCGGCAAGTACGTCGTCGAGGGCGACCTGCGCCGCGAGGTCGGCATCGCCATCAAGCGTCTGATGGACCTGGGTTGCTACCGCGGTCTGCGCCACCGCCGTGGCCTGCCGGTGCGCGGCCAGCGCACGCGTACCAACGCGCGTACCCGCAAGGGCCCGCGCCGCGCGATCAAGAAGTAACGGATTCCGAACATGGCCAAGCCAGCTGTCAAGACCAAGAAGAAGATCAAGCGCGTCGTCACGGATGCCGTGGCGCACGTGCAGGCCTCCTTCAACAACACCATCGTCACCATCACCGACCGCCAGGGCAACGCCCTGTCGTGGGCGACCGCCGGCGGCGCGGGCTTCCGCGGCTCGCGCAAGTCGACCCCGTTCGCCGCGCAGGTCGCCGCCGAGAAGGCCGGCCGCGCCGCCAGCGACTACGGCGTGAAGACCGTGGAAGTGCGCATCAAGGGCCCGGGCCCCGGCCGCGAGTCGGCCGTGCGTTCGCTGAACGCGCTGGGCTACAAGGTGCTCAACATCATCGACGTCACGCCGATCCCGCACAACGGCTGCCGTCCCCCCAAGAAGCGTCGAGTCTAAGGAGTCCCCCATGGCCCGTTATCGTGGAGCTACCTGCAAGCTCGCCCGCCGCGAGGGCGCGGACCTCAGCCTGAAGAGCCCGGCACGCGCGATCGATTCCAAGTGCAAGCTGGAGAACAAGCCCGGCCAGCACGGCGCCAACAAGCGCATGCGCATGTCCGACTACGCCGTGCAGCTGCGCGAGAAGCAGAAGGTCAAGCGCATCTACGGCGTGCTCGAGCGCCAGTTCAGCAACTACTACGCCAAGGCGTCGACCCTCAAGGGCAACACCGGCGAGAACCTGCTGCGCCTGCTCGAGAGCCGCCTGGACAACGTCGTCTACCGCATGGGCTTCGCGGTCACCCGCGCCCAGGCCCGCCAGCTGGTGAGCCACAAGGCGGTGCTGGTCAACGGCAAGAAGGTCAACATCCCGTCCTACCAGGTCAAGCCGGGCGACGAGATCGCGCTGACCGAGCGCGCGCGCAACCAGCTGCGCGTGCAGGAAGCGGCGACGGTGTTCGACACCATGGACCTGCGTCCGATCTGGGTCGAGGTGGACGCGAAGAAGTTCGCCGGCACCTTCAAGTCGGTGCCGGACCGCGGCGACCTGCCGTCCGACATCAACGAAGCCCTGATCGTCGAGCTTTATTCGAAGTAATCACCGGAGCCCTGCATGGCAGTTTCGTCAACTAGCGTGCTGCGGCCTCGCGGCCTCAGCGTCGAGCAGCTCGGACCGAACCGCGCGAAGGTGGTGGTCGAGCCGCTCGAGCGTGGCTTCGGCCACACCCTGGGCAACGCGCTGCGCCGCGTGCTGCTCTCGTCCATCCCCGGCAGCGCCATCGTCGAGGTGGAGATCGACGGCGTGCTGCACGAGTACACCACTCTCGAGGGCCTGCAGGAGGACATCATCGAGGTCCTGCTCAACCTCAAGGACGTGGCGATCCGTCAGCATTCCGGCGACGAGGTGACCCTCACCCTGTCCAAGAAGGGCAAGGGCGTGGTCACCGCCGGCGACATCGTGGTGGACCACACGGTCGAGATCGTCAACCCCGACCACGTGATCTGCCACCTGACCAAGGACATCGCGCTCAACATGCGCCTGAAGGTGCGCCGCGGCGTCGGCTACCAGCCGGCCAGCGCGCGCCAGCATCCGGACGACGAGGCGCGCCCGATCGGCCGCCTGCAGCTGGACGCCTCCTTCGCGCCGGTGCTGCGCGTCGCCTACGAGGTGGACGCGGCCCGCGTGGAGCAGCGCACCAACCTCGACAAGCTGGTGCTGGACATCGAGACCAACGGCACCATCGGCGCCGAGGACGCGGTGCGCAAGGCCGCCGAGATCCTCAACGACCAGCTGTCGGTGTTCGGCGACTTCGCCCGCCGCGAGAGCGCCACCGACAAGGCCGAGAAGGGCGGCTTCGACCCGCTGCTGCTGCGCCCGATCGACGACCTGGAGCTCACCGTGCGTTCGGCGAACTGCCTGAAGGCCGAGAGCATCTACTACATCGGCGACCTGGTGCAGAAGACCGAGGTCGAGCTGCTGAAGACGCCGAACCTGGGCAAGAAGTCGCTCACCGAGATCAAGGACGTCCTTGGCTCGCGCGGCCTGGCCCTGGGCATGAAGCTGGAGAACTGGCCGCCGCCGGGTCTCTCGCACGGCATGCAGTTGGGTTGATGAGTTACTGGTGCGATCGTCCTTGATCGCCGTGTAGCAGGACATCGGCCAGGGCGTGTATAGCGCCTTGGCCGAACACCAAAAGCGGCCATCCATGGCCGCACTCCTCACAAGAGCTTTCGCTTCGGTTGGGGATTTTAAAAAGAGCCTTGCTTCGATGAGGCCATAAAAGCGGGTAACCGCGGGGCGTTGGACATAGGTGCCAGCGCTTCATAACAACAGACCTACATAGAGAGTATTCGCCATGCGCCACATGAAATCCGGACGCAAGCTCAACCGGACCAGCAGCCACCGCGAAGCCATGTTCAAGAACATGGCCGCGTCGCTGATCAAGCACGAGCTGATCCGCACCACCCTGCCCAAGGCGAAGGAGCTTCGCCGCGTGGCCGAGCCGCTGATCACCCTGGCCAAGACCGACGGCGTCGCCAACCGCCGCCTGGCCTTCGCGCGCCTGCGCGACAAGCAGGCCGTGGGCAAGCTGTTCGTCGAGCTGGGGCCGCGCTACCGCGAGCGTCCCGGCGGCTACCTGCGCATCCTCAAGTGCGGCTTCCGCCCGGGCGACAACGCGCCGATGGCCTACGTCGAGCTGGTGGACCGTCCGCGCGCCGAGGCGGCCGACGCCGAGTAAGCGCCCTCGCAGGGCAAGACACGAGACCCCGGCAGGGCGACCTGCCGGGGTTTTTCGTTTCGGCGGCCCGGGTTTCCGCGGAAGTCGGCCGCCTTCGGAGGGCGCGGCCGGGGATCGTGGCCATCGCGGCCGGAGGCCGCTCCCCACAAAAACCTGCCGAGCCCCCTGTGGGAGCGGCCTCCGGCCGCGATGGCCGAGCCCCCAGTGGCCACATCGGGCCCAAGTGCACCTGGGGCGGAGCCAAGGCCAACCCCGTTTGGAAGTCCAAACACCCCAGACGGCTGACAGCGCGCCAGCGAGCGGGTAATGTCGGCGTTCCGCAACGCGACACGCCCGCCATGAATCCTCTCCGCTGGTCGTTCCGTGTCAGCTACCTCGCCGGCTTCGCGGCCTGCGCGGCGCTGCTGGGCTTCGCGCTGTACACCGAGTACTTCTGGGGGCTGATCCCGTGCCCGCTGTGCATCTTCCAGCGCATCGCCTTCATGGTGATGGCGGTGTTCTTCCTGCTCGGCGGCCTGCACGCGCCGCGCGCGGGCGGGCGCTGGGTCTACGCCGGCGGCGTGCTGCTGGGCGCGCTGGGCGGCATCGCGGTGGCCGCGCGGCACCTGTGGATCCAGTCGCTGCCGGCCGATCAGGTGCCCTCGTGCGGGCCGCCGCTGGACTACATGTTCAGCGCCTTCCCGCTGGCCAAGGTGCTGCGGCTGGTGTTCACCGGCTCGGGCGAGTGCGCCAAGGTGGAGCCGGTGCTCGGCCTGCCGATGCCGGCGTGGACGCTGCTGTGGTACGTGCTGCTCGCCGCCTGGGCGCTCCGCGCCGCGCTGCGCAGGCGCGCGTGACATGCTGGCTCCCGCCTCTTCCGGATACCGCGTCATGAACGTCGCCTCCACGCCTTTCCACGAAGCCGCCGGCTGGTCGCCGGACTCGTGGCAGCGGCGCACGGCGCTGCAGCAGCCGCAGTACGCGGACGCCGCCGAGCTGGCGCGGGCCACCGCGCAACTGGCCCGGCTGCCGCCGCTGGTCACCTCGTGGGAGGTGCTGGCGCTCAAGCAGGCGCTGGCCGAGGCGCAGGAGGGCCGGCGCTTCCTGCTGCAGGGCGGCGACTGCGCGGAGAGCTTCGCCGACTGCACCAGCCCGATCATCTCCAACCGGCTCAAGGTGCTGCTGCAGATGAGCCTGGTGCTGGTGCACGGCCTGAAGAAGCCGGTGCTGCGCGTGGGCCGCTTCGCCGGGCAGTACGCCAAGCCGCGCTCGGCCGACACCGAGACGCGCGACGGCGTGACCCTGCCGAGCTTCCGCGGCGACCTGGTCAACAGCCCCGAGTTCACACCGGAAGCGCGGCGCGCCGACCCGCAGCGGCTGATCCAGGCGCACGCGCACTCGGCGCTGACCATGAACTTCGTGCGCGCGCTGATCGACGGCGGCTTCGCCGACCTGCACCACCCGGAGTACTGGGACCTGGCCTGGGTGGAGCACTCGCCGCTGGCCACCGAGTACCGTCGCATGGTGGCCGGCATCGGCGACTCGCTGCGCTTCATGGAAACCCTGGCCGGGCCGATCGCCGGCTTCACCCGGGTCGACTTCTTCACCTCGCACGAGGCGCTGCTGCTGCACTACGAGCAGGCGCTGACCCGGCAGGTGCCGCGGCACAAGGGCTGGTTCAACCTGTCCACGCACTTCCCGTGGATCGGCATGCGCACCGCCGCGCTGGACGGCGCGCACGTGGAGTATTTCCGCGGCATCCGCAACCCGGTCGCGGTGAAGATCGGTCCCTCGGTGACGCCGGACCAGCTGCTGCCGCTGATCGACGCGCTGAATCCCGACGAGGAGCCCGGCCGGCTCACCCTGATCACCCGCATGGGCAACGCGAAGATCGCCCAGGCGCTGCCGCCGCTGCTGGAGGCGGTCAGGCGCGAGGGCCGCCGCGTGCTGTGGGTGGCCGACCCGATGCACGGCAATACCGAGAGCACCTCCAACGGCTTCAAGACCCGCCGCTTCGACAACATCCGCGGCGAGCTGGACCAGGCCTTCGACATCCACGCCGCGGCCGGCACCCGGCTGGGCGGCGTGCATCTGGAGCTGACCGGCGAGAACGTCACCGAGTGCATGGGCGGCGCGCGCGACTTGTCCGAGCTCGACCTGGAGCGCGCCTACAAGTCCACCGTGGACCCGCGCCTCAACTACGAGCAGTCGCTGGAACTGGCGATGCTGATCGTGCGCAAGTCGGCGGGCGGGCAGGGCTGAGCCCGTCCGCCGCACGCCGGCGCGACCCGCCGGGCGGTCGGGGCGGGCGGCGGTACACGGGGAGGCCCGAGCGCGTCGCCACCCGGCCATGCAGCCGCATGGCGGCGGCATGGCTCGCGTGGGTCTGCCAGTAGACCCGCTCCGCGCCCGCGCGCTGCGCCTGCGCGCAGGCCGTCTCGATCAGGGCGCGGCCCACGCCCTGGCCGCGCGCGGCCTCGGCGGTGAACAGGTCCTGCAGGTAGCAGCTGGGGCCCAGCGGGATGGCGCTGCGGTGGAACGGGTAGTGGGCCAGGTCCGGCAGCGCGCCGCCGCGCGCGGCGACCGGGGCGTGCACGGGCTCATAGCCGTCGAAGAAGCGCCGCCAGGTGCAGCGGGCCACCTCGGTCGGGCCGCTGCGGCCGTAGAAGGCGTTGTAGCCGGCTTCCAGGCGGAATCGTCGCCATGGGCCAGCGGGCGCGCCAGCAGCGGCTCGGCCATGCCCGCGTTCCCGGGGCGGCGGCATCAGGGCGCGCCGGCCGGCGCCACCGGCTGGCCGCCCACCGTGTCGAGGAAGCGCGGCGGCTGCCAGGCCCGGGCGTGCTGTTCGAAGCCGTAGGCGATGGCGATCAGCGTGGGCTCGCTCCATTTCGCGCCGAACAGCACGATGCCCACCGGCAGGTCGTGCGCGAAGCCGGCCGGCACGGTGATCGACGGGTAGCCGGCCACCGCCGCCGGCTGCGAGGCGCCGCCCACGGTGGGGTCGCCGCTGACGATGTGGTCGCCCAGCACCGGGTCGGTGACGAAGGCCGGGCCCCAGGACGGCGCGAGCAGGGCGTCCAGGTGGTCCTTCGCCAGCGCGGCGTCGATGCCCTCCGGGCCGGCCAGGCGCCGGGCCCTGGCCTGCGCGTCGAGGTAGGCCTTGTCGGTCAGCGGCCCGCGCGCCTGCGCCTGCTCGAACAGCTCCTGCCCGAACCACGGCATCTCCTCCGCGGCGTGCTGCCTGTCGAAGGCGATCAGGTCGGCCAGCGACTTCACCCCGAGGCCGGGACGGCCGGCGAGGTAGGCGTCGATGTCGTGCTTGAAGTCGTACGACAGCACGGTGAGCTCGGGCTCGCCGAGTTCGCCCAGGTGCGGGATCCGCACCGGGTCGACGATCACCGCGCCCTGCGCCTTCATCAGCGCGATGGCCTGCTCCAGCACGCGGTCGGCGTTGGGCTCGGCGCCGGCGAGCTGGCGCACCACGCCGATGCGCCTGCCCTTCAGGCCGTCCGGGTCGAGGAAACGGGTGTAGTCGGTGGCGTGCGCGTCGGCCTCGGCGGTGGCCGGGTCGCGCGGGTCGCTGCCGGCGATCACGCCCAGCACGGCGGCCGCGTCGGCCACGCTGCGCGCCATCGGGCCGGCGGTGTCCTGGTCGTGGCTGATCGGCACGATGCCGCTGCGGCTGACCAGGCCGAGCGTGGGCTTGATGCCGACCAGGCCGTTGAACGAGGCCGGGCAGATGATCGAGCCGTCGGTCTCCGTGCCGAGCGCCACCGTGGCCAGCCCGGCGGCGACCGCCGCGCCCGAGCCGGCGCTGGAGCCGCACGGATTGCGGTCCAGCACGTAGGGATTCTTCGTTTGCCCGCCGCGCGCGCTCCAGCCGCTGTTGGCGTGGTTGGAGCGGTAGTTGGCCCACTCGCTGAGGTTGGTCTTGCCCAGGACCAGCGCACCGGCCGCGCGCAGGCGCTCCACCACGAAGGCGTCGCGCGGCGCGGGCGCACCGGCCAGCGCCAGCGAGCCGGCGGTGGTGAGCATGCGGTCGCCGGTGTCGATGTTGTCCTTCAGCAGCACCGGGATGCCGTACAGCGCGCCGCGGGCGCCGGCCTTGCGCCCGGCGTCCAGCTCGCCGGCCAGGCGCAGCGCGTCGGGGTTGGTCTCGATCACCGAGCGCAGCGCCGGGCCGCCCTGGTCGATCCGCCGGATGCGGTCCAGGAACTGCCGCGCCAGCGCGCGGCTGTCCAGCTGGCCGGCGGCCATGCGCCGGTGCAGCTCGGCGATGGACGCATAGGCGTCGGACGTCCGGACGTCCGCGGCGCCGGCGCGGCCGGCCAGCAGCAGGGCGAAGGCGAGGGCGAGTCGGGAACACGGGCGTGGCACGGCGGCTTTCCCCGAGGGCATGCGACACGTTGTCGCGGACGGCCCAGCTTAGCCGGGACGGCGACGAAGGCGCGACACTCCGCCGCCTATAATGCGTGGATGAAACCCCTCGACCGGTTGCGCCCAGCCCTGCACGCCAGCGCCCTGCTGGTGCTGCTGGCCTTCCCCTTCGCCCCGCGCGCGCAGGAGGCCGCACCCGTGGTGCCGGACACCCTGCGGCAGCGCATCGCCGCCTGCACCGCCTGCCACGGCGTGCACGGCGAGGGCACGCCGCAGAGCGGCTTCTTCCCGCGCCTGGCCGGCAAGCCCGCCGGTTACCTGGCGCGCCAGCTGCAGGACTTCCAGAATGGCCTGCGCAAGTACGCGCCGATGGAGTACACCGTGCGCGGCCTCAGCCCCGCCTACATGCGCGAGATCGCCGACTACTTCGCCGCCCAGCAGGTGCCCTACGAGCGCTCGCCGGTGCCGCGGCTGCCGGCCGACGCGCTGGCGCGCGGCGAGCGGCTGGTCACCCAGGGCGATCCGGATCGCAAGCTGCCCGCCTGCCAGGCCTGCCACGGCAGCCAGCTCACCGGCGTGCAGCCGGACATCCCGGGCCTGGTCGGCCTGCCGTACGACTACATCAGCTCGCAGCTGGGCTCCTGGCGCACCAGGACGCGCGCCACCGTGGCGCCGGACTGCATGGCCGAGATCGCCAACCGGCTGAGCGCCGAGGACATCACCGCGGTGGCCGCCTGGCTGGCCAGCCGCGAGCTGCCGGCCGACATGCACGCGCAGCCGGCCGGCTCGGTGAACCCGCCGCTGGCCTGCGGCGTGCTCGGCGCGAAGGAGGCCGCGCGATGAAGCTGCTGTCGCGTTTCCTGGTCGCCGCGGCAGTCGTCGCCGTGCTCGCCGTCGGCTGGCTGCTGCTGCGCGAGCGCGGCCACGCGCCGGTGCCGCGCGCGGACAGCGCGGTGAGCGCCGCGCGCCTGCAAGACCCCGCGCTGGTCGCCCGCGGCGCCTATCTCGCCAGGGTGGGCGACTGCGCCAGCTGCCACACCGCGCAGGGCGGCGCGCCCTACGCCGGCGGGCGCCGCCTGCCCACGCCGTTCGGCGACATCCCGGCGCCCAACCTCACCCCGGACCGCGAGACCGGCCTGGGCGCGTGGAGCTTCGAGGACTTCTGGCGCGCGCTGCACCAGGGCGAAGGCCGCGACGGCCGCCTGCTGTACCCGGCCTTCCCGTACACCTCCTACACCAAGGTGAGCCGCGACGACGCGCTGGCGCTCTTCGCCTACCTGCAGTCGCTGCCGCCGGTGCGCCAGCCCAACGCGGCGGCGGGCGTGGGCTTCCCGTACAACCTGCGGGCCAGCCTGTCGGCGTGGCGCTCGCTGTACTTCAATCCGGGCGAGTTCCGCCCCGATCCCGCCCAGTCGCCGGAGTGGAACCGCGGCGCCTACCTGGTCGAAGGGCTGGGCCACTGCAACGAGTGCCACGTCGCGCGCGACGCGCTGGGCGGGCTGCCGAAGCAGGCCACCCTCACCGGCGGCCAGATCCCGGCGCAGAACTGGTACGCGCCGGACCTGGGCATGCAGGCCAACGGCGGGCTGCAGGGCTGGAGCGAGCAGGACCTCGTGGACCTGCTCAGGACCGGCCGGTCCGCCAGGGGCAGCGCCTTCGGCCCGATGGCCGAGGTGGTGACGCAGAGCACCCAGCACATGGACGAGGCCGACCTGCGCGCCATCGCCACCTACCTCAGGTCGCTGCCGCCGCGGCCGCCGCCGGCCGCGCAGAAGCCGCTGCTGGACACCTCCGCGCTGGTCGATGCCGGCGGCAAGCTCTACGCCGACCGCTGCGCCGCCTGCCACGGCAAGGACGGCAAGGGCGTGGCCGGCGTGTATCCGCCGCTGGACGGCAATTCCTCGGTGGACGAGCCGACCGGGGTCAACGCGATCCGCGTGGTGCTGCTGGGCGGCTTCGCGCCGCTCACCAAGGACAACCCGCGCCCGTACTCGATGCCGCCGTTCGCCCAGCAGCTCAGCGACCGCGAGGTGGCGGCGGTGGTGAGCTACATCCGCCAGGCCTGGTCGAACCATGCCGGCGCGGTGCAGGAGCGCGACGTGGCCGCCTACCGGCATACGCCGGTCGACTGATCGGGCGGCCCGCCGGCCTCGCGCGGGAGGCCGGATAAAATCCGCCGGCCGCCGTTTCCGGAGTCCCGCCATGCCGGTCCCCTTCCTCGCTCCGCTCGGCGTCGAGCACCCGCTGGTCCAGGCGCCGATGGCCGGCTCCGACACGCCGGCGCTGGCCGCCGCGGTGAGCGGCGCCGGCGCGCTCGGCTCGCTTGGCTGCGGCTACCTGGAGCCGGAAGACCTGCTGGCGCGGGCCGCGCAGGTCCGCGCCAGCACCGACCGCCCGTTCGCGCTCAACCTGTTCGTGCTGCCGGAGAGCTTCGCGGTGGACGAGGCGGCGGTGGCACGCATCCGCGAGCGGCTCGACGCGCTGATGGCGGCCGAGGGGCTGGACGTGCGCACCACCCGGCCGGCGCGCTGGGCGCCCTCGTTCGCCGACCAGTTCGCCGCGCTGTGCGAGGCGCGGCCGGCGGTGGCCAGCTTCGCCTTCGGCCTGCTCGACCAGGCGCGGATGCGCGAGCTGCGCCGGCGCGACATCCGCGTGGTCGGCACCGCCACCACGGTGGACGAGGCGCGCGCCTGGGAGGCGCTGGGCGCCGACGCGGTGTGCGTGCAGGGCGCCGAGGCCGGCGGCCACCGCGGCGGCTTCCTGCATCCGCCGGAGGAGACGCTGGTGGGCCTGTTTGCGCTGGTCCCGCTGGCCGTGCGCGCGGTGCGCATCCCGGTGATCGCCGCCGGCGGCATCATGGACGGCCGCGGCATGCTCGCCGCGGAGGTGCTGGGCGCGGCGGCCAGCCAGCTCGGCACCGCCTTCCTGGCCTGTCCCGAGTCCGCCGCGGCGCAGGCATGGAAGGACGACCTGCCGCGGGCCGCCGAGCACCGCGTGGGCACCATCCGCAGCTTCTCCGGCCGCGCCGCGCGCGGCCTGGTCAACCGCTTCGTCGAGGCGATGCGGCCGTTCGAGCACGAGCTGCCGCCGTACCCCGTGCTCAACGCGCTCACCGCCCCGCTGCGGCGCGCCGCGGCGGCGGCCGGGCGCGGCGACCTGCTGTCGGAATGGTGCGGCCAGGCCGCCGCGCGGGTCCGGCCGATGCCGGCGGCCGCGCTGGCGGGCACGCTGGCGGACGAGTACCGGGCGGCCAGGCAGGCGCTGGCGGGTTGATGGGACCTTCGCGCGGCGGCGCTATACTGCGCCCGCGCCAGTCCGGCGCGCCCCGACGCCGCGAGGCCACCCTCTCTTGAGCCCTACCCGTACCGCCAAGGCCGTCAGCACGGCCGCCCTGCGCAAGTCCGTCATCGACGCGCTGGAAGAACTGAAGGCCAAGGACATCCGCGAAATCGACGTCCGCGGCAAGACCTCCATCGCCGACCTGCTGGTGATCGCCTCCGGCACCTCGGCCCGCCACGTGAAATCCATTGCCGACGAAGTGGTGAAGTTCGCCAAGAAGGCGGGCGTGATGCCGCTGGGCGTGGAAGGCGAGCAGGAAGCCGAGTGGGTGCTGGTCGACCTCGGCGACGTGATCGTGCACGTGATGCTGCCGCGCATCCGCGAGTTCTACGGCCTGGAGCGGCTGTGGACGGTGGGCGACCGCGAGCAGGAGCTGGGCGCGGCGAGCGCGGGGTGAGCGCCGGGCCTTCTCCCTCTCCCCTGCGGGGAGAGCGGGGTGAGGGGCCGACCCTGCGACGCGCTTGCCGTTGCGAAGCGCGCTTCGATGTGCGCCATCGCAAGCCCCGCCCCCTCACCTCGATCCTCTCCCCGCAGGGGAGAGGAGGCGAAGGTGGGCGCTGCGCGCCCGTTTCCATCGTTCGACGGCGATGATGCGCGCGCGCATCATCGCCGTCGGCGAGCGCATGCCCGGCTGGGTGGCCGAGGGCTTCGCCGAGTACCGCAAGCGGCTGGCGCACGAGCTGCCGCTGGAACTCGTCGAGCTCAAGCCCGGCGCGCGCGGCAAGGGCCGCGACGACGCGCGGGCGATGCAGGAGGAGGGCGCGGCGATCCTCGCCGCGCTGCCGCGCGACGGCCACGCGGTCGCCCTGGACGGGCGCGGCAAGCCCTGGTCCAGCGAGGAGCTGGCCGAGCAGCTGCGCCGCTGGCGCATGGCCGGGCGCGACCTCGCCTTCCTGATCGGCGGCCCGGACGGTCACGCGCCCGAGGTGCTGGCCCGCGCCGACCAGCGCTGGTCGCTCGGCCCGCTGACCCTGCCGCACATGCTGGTGCGCCTGGTGCTGGCCGAGCAGCTGTACCGCGCCGCGACCATCGTGGCGGGGCATCCCTACCATCGCGCCTGAGCGTAGCCGCGCGATGGCCGCGGCGGTTTCGACCGGCGCGTGTATCGGGTTTTTGGCCGAGCACGCCTCACCGGGTTTCGGCCCGCTGCGCGGAACGTGTCGGAGTTGGATTCCGGCCTGCGCCGGAATGACGGAGGGGCAGGTCGGAAGGAAGGCGTGAAAGCCAATGCCCCGACGGGGGCATGTCGAACGCGCGCACCCTAGTGGTGGTGCTCGTGCTCGTCGTCGGCGCCGAGCGCGCCGCCCAGCCCAAGACCCGCGCCGGCGGCCATGCCACCGCCGCCCATGCCGCGGCCGCCGCCGGCCTTGCCGCCCTCGCGCGCACCGCCCTCGCCCTTGCCCCGGTTGCCGGACGGCCGCGCCGGACCCTGCTTCGGGATCGGCAGGCCGGCCGGCACCGGCTCCAGGTCGAGCACGCGACGGATGAAGTCGCGCAGCGAGACCACCAGCTCGTCGGTGTGCGTGGGGCGGCCCGCGGCGAGGTCGGCGGCGGCCCGCGCCGCCAGCCGCACCTGCTCCTCGGTGCCGAGCAGGATGATGTCCGACAGCGCGGCCTCCACCGCGTCGCGCATGCGCCGCGCGCGGTCGCTGCCGCCGGGGGAGCCGTCCTGCGGCGACGCGGGCGCGGCGGCGTCCGCCTCCGCGGCGGGGGCGGCGGGTGCCTCGGCCCGGCGCCGCAGGTCGCGCAGGTGGGTGGGATCGACCGCGAGGGTGCCGGTGAAGGAGCCGCCCAGCGTCTTGTAGGCGGCGATCAGCGTGCGCAGGCGCTCGTTGATCTGCCGGTTCTCGCGCTCGCGGCGCTGCTGCAGGGTCTGCATCGCGATCAGGCGGATGCCCACGCCGATCAGGGTGATCACGGCCAGCCCGACCAGCGTCGAGAGGAGCGCCTGCCAGGAACTGAAATCCAGATTGCGCATGAAAGGCTCCAGCAGCGGCGGCCGCCCGCCGGGTGTCGCGCGGGACGGGCGGGCGTTTGCAGCATGCCGCCCGCCGCCGCCTGCCGCAACGTCGGCGCGGGCGGCCACTGTCGCGGCGCGGCAGCCTTGGCTTAGGCTGGCCGCCCGTCCCCGCGAGCCGGCACCGCCATGAGCTTCCAGATCCAGCAGGCCACCATCCACGACCTCGACGCGCTGGCGCCGCTGTTCGACGGCTACCGCCAGTTCTACGGCCAGCCGCCCGATCTGGCGCGGGCGCGCGACTTCCTCGCCGCGCGCTTCGCGCACCACGAGTCGCTGCTGCTGCTGGCGCGCGGCGCGGCGGGCGAGGGGCTGGGCTTCACCCAGCTGTACCCGCTGTTCTCCTCGGTGCGCACCGCGCGCACCTATCTGCTCAACGACCTGTTCGTGGCAGCGGCGGCGCGCCGGCGGGGCGTGGCGAAGGCGCTGCTGCTCGCCGCCGCCGGGCATGCGCGCGCGCTGGGCGCGGCCGGCCTGTCGCTCTCCACCGGGCTGGACAACCGGCCGGCGCAGGCCCTGTACGAGTCGCTGGGCTGGCAGCGCGAGCGGCAGTTCTGCGAGTACACGCTGGCCCTGTGAGGGCCTGGCTGCGGCGTTCGGACGCGGGTCGATCCGCCGCACCGCGCGGTTAACATGAGGCCTTCCCCGACCGTGGAGCACGCCCCGTGACCGATGCGCGCATCGCCCATCCCGCCCTGGCCGCGCGGCGCATGCCGGCCGACGAGGCCGCCGCGCTGATCGCGCCCGGCATGACGGTGGGCATGAGCGGCTTCACCGGCGCGGGCTACCCGAAGGCGGTGCCGCAGGCGCTGGCGCAGCGCATCCTGGCGGCGCACGGGCGCGGCGAGGCGTTCGGCCTGCGCATCCTCACCGGCGCCTCCACCGCGCCGGAGCTGGACGGCGCGCTGGCCAAGGTCGGCGGCATCGACTTCCGCCTGCCGTACCAGTCCGACCCCGAGCTGCGCGCGCGCATCAACGCCGGGCTGATCGAGTACATGGACATCCACCTGGGCCAGGTGGCGCAGTACGCCTGGTTCGGCTTCCTCGGCAGGATCGACGTCGCGGTGATCGAGGTCGCCGGCATCCTGCCCGACGGCCGGCTGGTGCCCTCCACCTCGGTGGGCAACAACAAGACCTGGCTGGACCTGGCCGACAAGGTCGTCCTGGAGGTCAACCGCCGCCAGCCGCCCGGCCTGGACGGCATGCACGACATCTACTACGGCACCGCGCTGCCGCCCGAGCGCAAGCCGATCCCGCTGCTGCACCCGGGCGACCGCATCGGCGAGCCGTACCTCAAGGTGGACCCGGCCAAGGTGGTGGCGGTGGTGGAGACCGACGGGCCCGACCGCCTCGGCCGCTTCGCGCCGCCGGACGAGACCTCGCGGCGCATCGCCGGCCACCTGGTCGAGTTCTTCCGTCACGAGATCCGGGCGGGGCGCCTGCACGAGCACCTGCTGCCGCTGCAGTCCGGCGTGGGCAACATCGCCAACGCGGTGCTCGCCGGCCTGCGCGAGGGCGGCTTCGGCGGGCTCACCGCGTTCACCGAAGTGATCCAGGACGGCATGCTCGACCTGATCGGCGAGGGCATCATCCAGACCGCCTCGGCCACCGCGCTCTCGCTCAGCCCCGAGGGCGTGGAGCGCTTCGTGCGCGACATCGACACGTACCGCAAGCGCATCGTGCTGCGCCCGCAGGAGATCTCCAACCACGCCGAGCTGGTGCGGCGGCTGGGCTGCATCGCGATGAACGGCATGGTGGAGGCGGACCTCTACGGCAACGTCAATTCCACCCACGTGGCCGGCACCAGCATCATCAACGGCATCGGCGGCTCGGGCGACTTCGCGCGCAACGGCTTCCTGTCCTGCTTCGTCACGCCGAGCACGGCCAAGGGCGGCGCGATCTCGACCATCGTGCCGATGGTCAGCCACGTCGACCACACCGAGCACGACGTGGCGGTGCTCGTCACCGAGCAGGGCCTGGCCGACCTGCGCGGGCTCTCGCCCAAGCAGCGCGCGCGGCAGGTGATCGCGCACTGCGCGCACCCGGACTACCGGCCGCTGCTGCAGGACTACTTCGACCGCGCGCTGCGCGACAGCCGCGGCAAGCACACGCCGCACCTGCTGAACGAGGCGCTGTCCTGGCACCAGCGCTACCTCGACACCGGCAGCATGAAGCCCTGACCACGCCCGGAACCGCCGCATGCTCTACCTCGCCTCCCAGTCGCCGCGCCGCCGCGAGCTGCTCGCCCAGCTCGGCTACCGCTTCGAGGTCGTCGACGTCGACGTGCCGGAGCTGCGCGCGGCCGGCGAGCCGCCGCAGGACTACGTGAGCCGCGTGGCGCTGGACAAGGCGCGCGCCGGCCTGGCCGCGCTCGGCGCGCGGGGCGACGCGGTGGTGCTGGGTGCCGACACCGAGGTGGTGCTGGACGACGAGGTGTTCGGCAAGCCGGCCGGCGACGAGGATGCCGCGGCGATGCTGCGCCGGCTGTCCGGGCGCACCCACGCGGTGGTCTCGGCGGTGTGGGCGGCCGGCGCGACCCAGGCCGAGCGCGCGCTGTGCGTCTCGCGGGTGCGCTTCGCGCCGCTGGACGAGGCCGCCATCGCCGCCTACGTCGCCACCGGCGAGCCGTTCGGCAAGGCCGGCGGCTACGCCATCCAGGGCCGCGGCGCGGCGCTGGTCGAATACCTGGAGGGCAGCTACTCCGGCGTGATGGGCCTGCCGCTGTTCGAGACGGCGCGCCTGCTGCGCGGCTTCGGGCTGGCCCCGGGCCGAGCGCTCAGCCGGTGAACCAGGCCGCCAGCGCCAGCAGGTTGTTCACCCCGTGCGCCAGCACCGCCGGCCACAGCGAGCCGGAGCGCAGCCGCAGCCAGGCCAGCACCGCGGCGAGCAGGGCGAGGTTGGGCACCGCGTACCAGAGGAAGCCCAGGTCCGGCAGGTGCACCAGCGCGAACAGCAGCGAGCTGGCCGCCACCGCCCAGCCGGCCGGCACGCGGCGCAGCAGCGCCGACAGCAGCAGGCCGCGGAACAGCAGCTCCTCCACCAGCGGCCCCACCGTGGCCACCAACAGCGCCAGCGGCAGGCGCAGGCCGAGCGAGACGGTGCCGCCCAGCTCCTTGATGTCCTGGCTCACCGCGTGGCCGCGTGCCAGCCACTGCGTCAGCCAGCTGCCGAACACCGGCAGCGCCAGCCCCAGCAGCACGGCCAGCGCGTAGTAGGGCGCGGCGCCGGCGCGGCTGAGGCCGAAGCCGGGCGGCGCGGCCTGCCGCCAGGCGAACGGCCACAGCGCGCGGACCGTCCAGGCGACCAGGCCGGTGGAGGCGAGCACGGTGAGGATCACCAGCAGCGCGCGCAGGTCCGCGCCGTTCATGCCCGGCAGGCGCGGCGCCAGCAGGTACAGCGCGCTGCCGATGCCCACCTGCAGGGCGAAGTACAGCACGATCACCGCCAGCGCGCCGCCGATGCCGGGCAGGCGCGGCGGGGCAGGAGGAAAGGGAGTGGCCTGGCTCATCGGGGCCCCTGGGGTGCGTCGTGTCTCGCTGCTGCAACGGCCCGCGAGCCGCCTGGGATCACGCTAGCCGCGCCCCGGGAGGGGCGCAATCCTGTCCTCCGGCAGGGGCGTGGCGGCCTGCGTGCCGCGCGGGCGGCTCAGCCGGCGAGCAGGGCGCGCCCCAGGCCGACCACGCCGAGCAGCAGCGTGGCGGCCCAGCCGATCGAGCCGAGCAGGTAGCCGCCGCCGCGCTTGCCGGCGTCCTTGAGGTAGGCCAGCGCGTACCACACGCGCCCGGCGATCCAGACCAGCCCGGCCAGGCCGGCCCAGGCCGGGAAGCCGTAGCGCGCCGCCAGCCACAGCGTGGGCAGGAACAGCAGGGTGGCCTCCAGCGTGTTCATCTGCACGCGGAACGCGCGCTCGAAGGCCGGGTGCCCGGTGGTGGCCGGCGCCTTCACGCCGTAGCGGTAGCGCGCGCGGCCGGCGGCGTACATGGTGCCGAACTGCAGCAGCACGGCGAGCAGGACGACGATGGCGGGCAGGTGCTGGAGCATGCGCGGGATTCCTGGAGCGGACGGTGCGCCTACTCTAGCGGCGCGCGCAGTTGGCGGGAGCGGTGCGCGGCGCTATCGTCCGCCCATCGCGGCCGGTCGCCGCGCGGGGAAGCCGTTATGGACTGGCAGAAGGGTCGCTCCAGCGACAACGTGGAGGAAGGCAGCGGCGGCGGTGGCGGCGGGTTCATCCCCGGCGGCGGCCGCGGGCTGGGCATCGGCGGCCTGATCCTGCTCGGCGTGCTCAGCCTGATCTTCAAGCGCGACCTGATCACGCCGTTCCTCGCCGGCGAGGGCGGCGCGCCGGGCCAGGCCAGCTCGCAGCCGACGCAGGCGGTGAGCTGCGACCGCGACGAGCAGACCCAGTTCGTGTGCAAGATCCTCGGCGCCACCGAGGACACCTGGGGCCAGGTCTTCGCCGAGCACGGCGCGCAGTACGCGCGGCCCAGGCTGCACCTGTTCACCGGCAGCGTGGGCACCGCCTGCGGCGCGGCCTCCACCGCGGTGGGCCCGTTCTACTGCCCGGGCGACCAGAAGGTATACCTGGACCTGTCCTTCTTCCAGGAACTGCAGGACCGCTTCCACGCCGCCGGCGACTTCGCCCGCGCCTACGTGATCGCGCACGAGGTCGGCCACCACGTGCAGAAGCTGATCGGCGTGTTCGACAAGGTCGAGCAGGCGCGCCGCCAGGGCGCGCCGATGGAGGGGGCCGACGGCCTCTCGGTGCGCCAGGAGCTGCAGGCCGACTGCTTCGCCGGCGTGTGGGCCAACCGCAGCCAGCGGAGCCTGAACTGGCTGCAGGAGGGCGACGTGGAATCGGCGCTCAACGCCGCCAGCCAGATCGGCGACGACACCCTGCAGCGCGAGGCGCGCGGCACGGTGATGCCCGACTCCTTCACCCACGGCACCTCGGCGCAGCGCGTGAAGTGGTTCAAGACCGGCTTCCAGAGCGGCGACATCGGCAGCTGCGACACCTTCGCCGGCGAACCTTGACGCCTGCTGCGGCCGGGCCCTGGCCGTTCTAGAATCCGCGCGCTGCGCGCCCTGGGGTGCGCTTCGCCCGGTTTCCCATGGAGCATCCCTGCCTGCGCTGCGGCGCCTGCTGCGCCCATTACCGCGTCGCCTTCCACTGGTCGGAGGCCGAGCCGGACCTGGGCGGCGTGGTGCCACCGGAGCTGGCCGAGAAGCTCGACCCGCACCGGCTGGCGATGCGCGGCACGCAGGCCTCGCGCCCGCGCTGCGTGGCGCTGGAAGGCACGGTGGGCACGGCGGCGCGCTGCGGCATCTATCCGCGCCGGCCCTCGGTGTGCCGCGAGGTGGCGCCGTCGTGGGAGTTCGGCGCGGCCAGCCCGCAGTGCGACAGGGCGCGCCTGGCGCACGGCCTGGCGCCGCTGACGCCGGAGGACTGGGCGGCGCCGCGGCTGGCGTCGTGAGCCGGGCCCGGGCATCCGTCGGCGGAGCCGGGCCGCGATGGAACCCCGCCTCAACCGCCCAACGGCGGCAACCCGAGCCCGAGCCGCAACGGATCGAGCAGCGCGCCGTAACGCTCCGCACGCGCGGTATCGCGGCGCAGCGGCTGGCGCACCTGCGCGGCGCTGGCGGTGCGCACGCTGCGCTCGGCGCGGTGGAAGTCCAGGCAGGCCGGGTCGAACGGCAGGCCGCAGAAGTCGAGCAGGGCGCGGATCTCCCGCTCCGGGTCGGCCAGCAGCGCCTCGTAGCACTGCGTGCGGATGCGCGCCGGACCGGCTGCGCGCCAGGCGTCCATCGCGCGTTCGTAGTCGCGGATGTAGGCGGCGATGTCGGTGAGCGTGCAGGCGAAGTGCGGCAGCCGGTAGAACTGCTGCTTGTAGCAGGACCAGCCGGCCTCCAGCGCGTCGCGCCGCGCGTCGACGATGCGCGCGCCCGGCAGCATCGCGCGCAGCAGCCCGGCGTAAAGCCAGTTCTCCGGCAGCTTGTCGGTGTGGCGCGGCCGTCGCGCGCGCCAGCGCGCGGTGCGCTCGAGGTAGCGCTCGCCCAGCCGGAGCCAGTCGGCCGCGCTGGCCCGGGCAAGCCACTGCGGGAACGGCTGGCCGCGCCGGCGCGATTCCTCGGCGAGCGTCTCGGGAAGGTCCGGCAGCTCGCTGGCGCCCTCCACCTGCGGGTGCGCGGCGAGGATCTGCTCGAACAGGGTGGAGCCCGAGCGCGGCAGGCCGACGATGAAGATCGCCTCGCGGCCCAGCGCGGGATCGGCCGGCTCCGGCAGCGCCGCGTCGGCGGCGCGCACCGCTTCCACCAGCGCGTGGAAGGCCCCGGCCTGCCACGGCGCCAGCCGGCGCTGCTGCGCGTTGGCCTCGCCCAGCGCGGCGAAGGCCGCCGCGTAGTCGCCCTGGTCCTCGCACGCCTTGCCCAGCGCGAAGCCGAGGGCGATGCGGTCCGGCGGCGCCAGGTCGTCGCGCCGGAGCAGGCCGGCGAGCCGCGTGCGCTCGTCGGCGGAGAGCGGGCGCGTCTTCAGGTTGGCCAGCCCGCGCCAGGCGTCGCCGCAGGCCGGATGCAGCGCCAGCGCGGCGCGGTAGCGCGCGTCCGCCTCGTCGAGGCGGCCCAGGTGCGCCAGCGCGTCGCCGAGCAGCACCTGCGCGGGCAGCAGGTCCGGCGCCAGCGCGGCGGCGCGCTGCAGCGCCTCGGCCGCCTCCGCCGTGGCGCCGGCCTGCTGCAGGTTGCGGCCCAGGTTGAACCACGGCATCGGCGCGTCCGGCGCCAGCGCGCAGGCGCGCCGCCAGCTCGCCAGCGCGGCCTCGCCGTCGCCCGTCGCCTGCAGCGCGGTGCCCAGGTCGGAATGCGCCAGCGCGTAGTCGGGCCACCGCGCCAGCGCGCGGCGCAGCCATGCCTGCGCCTCGGCCGGCCGCTGCCGGCGCAGGTGCAGGACGCCGTACAGGCGCAGCGTCTCGGGGTGCTCCGGCGCCAGCCCCAGGGCCGCGTCCAGCGCCTGCCGCGCCGCGTGCTCGTCGCCGTCGCGGATCGCCCGCGCGGCGGCCTGCAGCCGCGCCACGGCCGCGGCGGGCAGGCCGTCGAGGCAGGGCTCGGCACGGCGGTGCGGCGGGGCGGCGGCAGGCTCGGACATGCGGTGCTCGCAACGGGGCTGTCCCGCCGATGCTACGTCGCCCCGCCGGGCGTGGCGAGGCGCGCGGCGGCCGAAGGGGTAAACCGGGAACGGGTCTGCTACGTTTGCGCGATGGCTTCCGCGGAAGGCGGGCCGTTGACCGATCCAGGAGTTGCGCTTTGCCGTCCCTTGGCCACCTCGACGAACTGGAAGCCGAGAGCATCCACATCCTGCGCGAGGTGTTCGCCTGCTTCCGCCGCCCGGTCATGCTGTACTCGCTGGGCAAGGACTCGCAGGTGCTGCTGCACCTGTTGCGCAAGGCCAGCTTCCCCGCGAAGCCGCCGGTGCCGCTGCTGCACGTCGACACGCTGTGGAAGTTCCGCGAGATGATCGCGCTGCGCGAGCGCGTCGCCGCGCGGGGCGACGTGGAGGTGCTGGTGCACGTCAACGAGGATGGCGTGCGCCGGGGCATCTCACCGCTGCTGCACGGCGCGGCGCTGCACACCGACGTGATGAAGACGCAGGCGCTGAAGCAGGCGCTGGACAAGTACGGCTTCGACGCGGCGATCGGCGGCGCGCGGCGCGACGAGGAGAAGTCGCGCGCCAAGGAGCGCGTGTTCTCCTTCCGCAGCGCGCAGCACCGCTGGGACCCCAGGCGGCAGCGGCCGGAGCTGTGGCGGGCCTACAACACGCGCCTGTCGCCGGGCGAGAACGCGCGCGTGTTCCCGCTGTCCAACTGGACCGAGCTGGACGTGTGGCGTTACATCCGCCGCGAGGGCATCGAGGTGGTGCCGCTGTACTTCGCCGCCGAGCGCCCGGTGGTGGCGCGCGACGGCGCGCTGATCCTGGTGGACGACGGGCGCTTCACGCTGCGCGAGGGCGAGCGCGTGGAGATGCGCAGGGTGCGCTTCCGCACGCTGGGTTGCTACCCGCTCACCGGCGCGATCGAGTCCGAGGCCGACACGCTGGACAAGATCATCGACGAGATGGAGCGCTCGCGCGTCTCCGAGCGGCAGGGCCGCCTCATCGACCACGACGCTTCCAGCTCGATGGAGAAGAAGAAGCAGGAGGGCTACTTCTGATGGCCTCCCTGCTGCGCTTCATCACCTGCGGCAGCGTGGACGACGGCAAGAGCACGCTGCTCGGCCGCCTGCTGCACGACGCCGGCTGCGTGCCGGACGACCAGCTCGCCGCGCTGCGCCGCGACAGCCGCCGCCTGCACGAGGGTGACGCGGCGCTGGACTTCGCGCTGCTCACCGACGGCCTCGACGCCGAGCGCGAGCAGGGCATCACCATCGACGTGGCCTGGCGCCATTTCCACACGCCGCGCCGGCACTTCATCGTCGCCGACTGCCCCGGCCACGAGCAGTACACCCGCAACATGGCCACCGGCGCCTCGCAGGCGCAGGCGGCGGTGGTGCTGGTGGACGCGCGCAAGGGCCTGCTGCCGCAGACCCGGCGGCACAGCTACATCTGCGCGCTGATGGGCGTCCGCCAGGTGATCCTGGCGGTGAACAAGATGGACCTGGCGGGCTTCGACGCGGACGTCTATGCGTCCATCGTCGGGCCCTACCGCGAGCTGGCGGCGAAGCTCGGCATCGCCGCCGTGCACGCGCTGCCGGTGGTGGCGCCGGCGGGCGACAACGTGGGCGCGCGTTCGGTGCGCATGCCCTGGTACCAGGGCCCCTGCCTGCTCGAACTGCTGGAATCGGCGCAGGCCGAGTGGGCGCCGCCGGCGCGGTTCCGCCTGCCGGTGCAGTGGGTGAACCGGGCCGGCACGGACTTCCGCGGCTACGCCGGCACGGTGAGCGGCGGGCGCATCGCGCGCGGCGACGAGGTGGTGGTGCAGCCGGGCCTGCAGCGCGCGCGGGTGGCGCGCATCGTCACCGCCGACGGCGACCTCGAAGCCGCCGCGCACGGCCAGGCGGTCACCCTGTGCCTGGACCGCGAGGTGGACGCCGGCCGCGGCGAGGTCATCAGCGCCGCCGCGCAGCCCGCGCCGGTGGCCGACCAGTTCGGCTGCCACCTGATCTGGATGGACGAGGCGCCGCTGCTGCCCAACCGCGGCTACCTGCTGCGGCTGGGCACGCGCACGGTCAACGCGCGCGTCACCGCGATCCGGCACAAGGTGGACGTGAACACGCAGGCCGAGCTGGCCGCGCGCCGGCTCGAACTCAACGAGGTCGGCTACTGCAACATCGACCTGGACCAGCCGGTGCCGTTCGAGCGCTACGCGGAGGACCGCACGCTGGGCGGCTTCGTGCTGGTCGACCGGCAGAGCAACGCCACCGTGGCCTGCGGCATGATCGACTTCGCGCTGCGCCGCGCCGCCAACATCCACTGGCAGCACACCGACGTGGACAAGGCCATGCGCGCCCACGCCAAGGGACAGAAGCCGCTGTGCCTGTGGTTCACCGGCCTGTCCGGCGCGGGCAAGTCCACCGTCGCCAACCTGGTCGAGCGCCAGCTCGCCGCGCAGGGCTTCCACACCTACCTGCTGGACGGCGACAACCTGCGTCACGGCCTCAACGTGGACCTGGGCTTCACCGCCGAGGCGCGCGTGGAGAACGTGCGCCGCGTGGCCGAGGTGGCCAGCCTGATGGTGGACGCGGGGCTGATCGTGCTGGTGTGCGTGATCTCGCCGTTTCGCAGCGAGCGCGAGTTCGCGCGCGGACGCTTCGCCGAGGGCGAGTTCGTGGAGGTGTTCGTGGACACGCCGCTGGCCGAGTGCGAGCGGCGCGATCCCAAGGGCCTCTACCGCAAGGCGCGCGCCGGCGAGATCCGCAACTTCACCGGCATCGACTCGCCCTACGAGCCGCCGCAGCGGCCGGAGCTGCACCTGCGCGCCGACGGCCACCGGGTCGAGCAGCTGGCCGGGGAAGTGCTGGCAAGGGTGCGGGCGTTGCAGGGATAGGCCTTGGCGACGTTGGCCTCGCGTCCGCTTTCTTCCCGCTGCGCGCGACTTTCCCGTTGCACGCGGCCGTCGGCGCGGGGGACGGCCCCTGGCGCATCGCCCCGGTCGTCATTCCCGCGAAAGCGGGAATCCAGCGTCCTTGCTTCCGGCCCCGGAAGGCCAAGGAACTCCAGGTCCCGGCCTTCGCCGGGACGACGGGCAGGGCATCAAGCCCTCCCGACGGCGGGCAGGCACGCCACGCGGCGCGTCACCGGGAACCTCGGGGAAGACGCGGGCGAACGGCGCCGTCGCGTCAGGCCGCGCCGCGCGTTCAGCGCTTGCGCGGTGGTCCCTTCTTCCCGCCCGGGCGCTTGAAGCCGCCCGGCTTGCGCGTCGGCGGCGCGGAGCCGCCGTCGTCCCCGCCGTCCCACTCGCGGATGCGCAGCTGCTGCTGGCTCACCCACACCTTCCTCAGGTGCTCGAAGATCTCCTTCGGCATGCCCTCGGGCAGGTCGACCAGGCTGTAGTCGCCGCGGATGCTGAGGCGGCCGATGTAGCGGCTTTCCAGCCCCGCCTCGTTGGCGATGGCGCCGATGATGTTGCCGGGCTTCACGCCGTGCTCGTGGCCGACCTCGATGCGGTAGGTCTTCTTGCCCGGCTCGGTGGCGTGCGGGCGGAAGGCGCGCGGCGCGAACTCGCGCGGCTGCTCGCGGGCGGCATGCTCGCGCGGCTTGCGCTCGCGCCTGCCGTGCGCCTCGCCGTCATGCTCGCGCGGCGCGGGATCGCGCCTGGGCGGCGGCGTCAGCAGCAGCGGCTGCTCGCCCTGCGCGATGCGCGCCAGCGCGGCGGCGATCTCGATCGCCGGCACGTCGTGCTCCTGCTCGTACTGCTCGATCAGCTGCTGGAACAGCTCCAGCCCGCCGACCGCCAGGGTGTCGCTGATGCGCTGCTTGAAGCGGGCGATGCGCTGGTCGTTCACCGCCTCCACCGTGGGCAGCTTCATCTCCTCGATCGGCTGGCGGGTGGCGCGCTCGATCGCGCGCAGCATGCCCTTCTCGCGCGGGGTGACGAACAGGATCGCCTCGCCGCTGCGCCCCGCGCGGCCGGTGCGGCCGATGCGGTGCACGTAGCTCTCGGTGTCGTAGGGGATGTCGTAGTTCAGCACGTGGCTGATCCGCTCCACGTCCAGGCCGCGCGCGGCCACGTCGGTGGCGACCAGGATGTCGAGCTTGCCGTCCTTGAGCTGCTGGATCACCCGCTCGCGCTGCGGCTGCGCCATGTCGCCGTTGATCGCGGCGGCGGCGAAGCCGCGCGCGGACAGCTTCTCGGCCAGCTCCTCGGTGGCCTGCTTGGTGCGCGCGAACACGATCATCGCGTCGAACGGCTCGGCCTCCAGGATGCGCGTCATCGCGTCCAGCTTGTGCAGGCCGCTGACCCACCAGTAGCGCTGGCGGATGTTCGCCGCGGTGGTGGTGGCGGCCTTGATCGACACCTCCACCGGCTCCTTCAGGTGGCGCTGCGCGATCTTGCGGATCGGCGCCGGCATGGTGGCGGAGAACAGCGCCACCTGGCGCGTCGCCGGGGTCGCCTCCAGCACCTTCTCCACGTCGTCGACGAAGCCCATGCGCAGCATCTCGTCGGCCTCGTCGAGCACCACGAACTTCAGTCCGGAGAGATCGAGCGTGCCGCGTTCCAGATGGTCGATCACCCGGCCGGGCGTGCCGACCACGACGTGCACGCCGCGGCGCAGCGCGTGCAGCTGCGGGCCGTAGCTCTGGCCGCCGTAGATCGGCAGCACCTGCAGGCCGGGCAGGTGCGCGGCGTAGCGCTGGAACGCCTCGGCCACCTGGATCGCCAGCTCGCGCGTGGGCGCCAGCACCAGCGCCTGCGGCTTGCCGGGCTTGAGCTCGATGCGCGAGAGGATCGGCAGCGCGAACGCGGCGGTCTTGCCGGTGCCGGTCTGCGCCTGGCCCAGCACGTCGCGGCCTTCCAGCAGCGGCGGGATGGTGGCGGCCTGGATCGGCGAGGGCGACTCGTAGCCGACGTCGGCCAGCGCCTGCAGCACCTCCGGCGAGAGGGCGAGCGCGGCGAAGCCGGCGGGGACCGGGGCAGGGTCGGAGAAGGGGGCGGACATGGGGAACCTCGAGTGGCATGCACGGCGGCATGCGGAGTGTGGATGGCATTGTATCAGCAAGGCGTGACCCCACTGTCTGCGAACTTCCCCCCGGCGCAGGCCGCGGGGATGGATCTTCCCACCGCGAAGGAGCAGACATGTCGAACCGACTGAACGGCCGCGTCGCCCTGGTGACCGGCGCCTCCTCGGGCATCGGCGAGGCCACCGCGCTGGAACTGGCGCGGCAGGGCGCCAGGGTGGCGGTCGCCGCGCGCCGCCGCGACCGCCTCGACACGCTGGCGAAGCAGCTCGACGCGCTCGGCGCCGCGCCGCTGGTGCTGCCCGCCGACCTGGCCGACGAGGCCGCGGCGCAGCGCGTCGTGAAGGAGACCGAGGCGCACTACGGACGGCTGGACGTCCTGGTCAACAACGCCGGCGTGATGTACCTGGAGCCGGTCGCCGAGGCCGACCTCGGCCGCTGGCGGCACATGCTGGAGCTCAACCTGCTGGGCCTGATCGCCGCGACGCAGGCCGCGCTGGCCGGCATGCGCGCGCGGCGCGACGGCCACATCGTCAACATCGCCTCCACCGCCGGGCGCGTCGCCAACCCGAACGCGGGCGGCTACGCGGCCACCAAGTTCGGCGTGGTGGCGTTCTCCGAGGCGCTGCGCCGCGAGGCGTACAAGGACAACATCCGCGTCAGCGTGATCGAGCCGGGCGCGGTGGCCACCGAACTGCGCGAGCACATCGGCCACGCCGCCGTGCGTGACGCGACCAACGCCTGGGCCGAGGGCATGCGCCAGCTGCAGAGCCAGGACGTGGCCGAGGTGATCGCCTTCTGCGTGAGCCGGCCGCCGCACGTCAACGTCAACGAGGTGCTGCTGCGGCCGACCGACCAGGAGCGCTGAAGGCTGGCTCCGGAGGGGCGGTCATCGCGGCCTCCGGCCGCGATGGCATCAGGCATTGGCCCCCGGCTTGGCCGAAGCGCGGCGCCGGCGCCGGCGCTTGCGGTTGCCCTCGGCCGGGCGCTCGCCGCCGCCCTGCGCCTGCGCGTGCCCGTGCGGGCGATGCGCCGGCGCGGGCCGGCCGCCCTGCGCGCGCGGGGCGCGCGGCTGGCGCTGGCCCTGCGCGGGGCGCGGGGCGCCCTCGTCCAGCCGCAGCGGCGCGGACGGCTCGAAGCCCGCGACGGCGGCCACCGCGACCTCCTGCCCGAGCAGCCTGCGGATGTCGCGCAGCAGGCCCGACTCGTCGTGGCTGACCAGCGACACCGCCAGCCCCTCCGCGCCGGCGCGGCCGGTGCGGCCGATGCGGTGCACGTAGTCCTCGGCGACCATCGGCAGGTCGAAGTTGATCACCATCGGCAGCTGGTCGATGTCGATGCCGCGCGCGGCGATGTCGGTGGCCACCAGCACGGTGACGCGGCCGCCCTTGAAGTCCGCCAGCGCGCGGGTGCGCGCGTTCTGGCTCTTGTTGCCGTGGATGGCCGCGGCGCGCAGGCCGGCGTGGTCCAGGTACTTCACCAGCTTGTCGGCGCCGTGCTTGGTGCGGCTGAACACCAGCGTCTGCCGGCGGCTGTCCTGCGCCAGCACGTGCAGCAGCAGCTCGCGCTTGCGCGCCGCGTCCACCGGGTGCACGCGGTGGCGCACGGTGGCGGCCACGCTGTTCGGCGGCGTCACCGACACCTCGCGCGGCGCGCGCATGAACTCCAGCGCCAGCGCCTTGATCGGCGGCGCGAAGGTGGCGGAGAACAGCAGCGTCTGGCGCTGCTTCGGCAGCGCGGCGAGGATGCGCTTGAGCGCCGGCAGGAAGCCCATGTCGAGCATGCGGTCGGCCTCGTCCAGCACCAGCACCTCGATGCCGGAGAGGTCGGCGGTGCGCTGCTGCAGGTGGTCGATCAGCCGGCCCGGCGTGGCGATCACCACGTCCGCGCCGCGGCGCAGCGCCTGCACCTGCGGGTTCATGCCCACGCCGCCGAACACCACCGCGCGGCTCACGCGCAGGTGGCGGCCGTAGTCGCGCAGGTTGTCGTCGACCTGCGCGGCCAACTCGCGGGTGGGGGTGAGCACCAGCGCGCGCGGCCGCCGGCCGCCGGCGGGCGCGCCGGCCGAGAGCTTCTGCAGCAGCGGCAGCGCGAAGGCGGCGGTCTTGCCGGTGCCGGTCTGCGCGGCGGCGAGCAGGTCGTGGCCCTCCAGCACCAGCGGGATGGCGCCGGCCTGGATCGGGGTGGGTTCGGCGTAGCCCTGTTCGGCGAGCGCGCGCAGCAACGCGGGCGCGAGGCCCAGCGATTCGAAAGACATGGAACGACTCCTGTGTGCAACCCGGAGCGTTCTTGCGGAACCGTGTTGCGGTATGGGGAATGGGCGTGGCCGCTGGCCACGGCGGCGGGGACGCCGTGCGCGCAGTATAGCTGGTGCGCGGCCGGACCGCGCCAGGCGCGGTCCGGGCCGTTCAGCCGGGGCGGCGCGCCACGACCAGGTAGCTGTTGAACGGGGTGCGCCCCCACAGCGGCTCGATCGCCACCTCCAGCCCCGCCGCGCGCAGCGGCGCGGCGATCTCCTCGGCGGAGGGATAGTGGGTGGGGCGCACGCGCATCCAGCCGGAGTAGTACAGGAACTGCTCCTCCAGCACCGTGGCGTGGAAGCGCCAGTGGCGCTCGCGCAGCACGTTGCGCAGCAGCAGCAGCCCGCCGGGGGCGACGTGCGGCGCCAGCTGCCGCAGCAGCACCGGCTGGCGCCCGGCGGGCAGGTAGTGCAGCACGTCGAGCAGGGCCACGTGGCCGCGGAAGTCGGGCAGCTCGGCCACGTCCGCGTGGCGCAGCTCCAGCGCGCCGCCGAGCGCCGCGGCCGCCACGCGGCCGGCGTCGATCTTGCGCTCGTCGTGGTCGACGCCGACGTAGCCGTGCAGCACGCCGGCCGCGTGCAGGTAGTGGCCCAGCAGGCCCAGCCCGCAGCCCACGTCGAGCAGCGGCAATGCCGGCGCGTCCGCCAGCCGTCCGGCGATGGCCGCGTAGAGCGGGTCGCCCGCCAGCTTGCCGCCGACGTAGCCGCGCTGGTAGCGGGTGGAAAAGCGCGCGGCGATGGCGCGGCGGGCGGCGCGGTCGATGCGGGTCATGCGTGGAGGCCGTTCCTGGGCAGGGGCGTGAAACCCGTCCGACCGCAAGTCTGGCCGGCCGCGGGGGCGCGGACAAGCGCCGCGGCGTCCCGCGCCGGCCGGGAGGTCACGGCTGGCTGCCGTTCGGCGCCTGCTGCGTGTAGGCGGCGTATTCGTCCGGGGTCAGGCGGCCGTTGCCGTCGCGGTCCGCCTCGGGGAAGTGGGCGCGCAGCTGTTGCAGGCTCTCCACGTCCCTGGGTATGTCGCTGCGCTTGAGGTAGCCGCGGTGCGCCGTGTCGAGCGAATCGAAGCTGGGCACGCCGGCAGGGGCCTGTTGCGGCATCGGCTGCTGCTCCGGCGCCGGCGGCGGCAGCGACGGCGGGTTGGTCGGCGGCGGGGTCGTCTGCCGGGCGCTCGCCGTGCCGGCGAGCAGCAGCCCGGCCAGGACGATGGAGTGACGAAGCGGTGCGTTGCGCATGCTCGGTTCCTCGCGGTGGGGTGGGGGGACTTGCCCGCCGAGTGTAGGCATGCGGCGTGGCCTGGCCGTGAGCGGGACGTTGCGCGAATGGAAGGTCCGCCGCGCGCCTGTGCTAGCTTGCCGCCTCGTTGTGGAACCCTTCATGGAGCCGACCCCATGCCCCTGCTGCCGGCCACCCTGCGCCAGCTCGACCACGACCAGCGCCGCACCGTGCTCGCCAGCTTCCTCGGCTGGACGCTGGACGCCTTCGACTGCTTCCTGCTGGTGCTCGTGATCGGCGAGATCGCCCGCGGTTTCCACACCGGCCACACGCGGGTGGCCGGTGCCGTTGCCGACGCTCGTGGTGCGTCCGCTGGGGCGCTTCCAGCCGCCTAGCAATCGCTATGGGCGGCAATCGGCACCGACAGCGAAAGAGACGAAAACGTGGAATGGGACGAAGCGTATTGTTGTCTAGGCACATCATGCGGAAGTGCCAATTCCGGGGTAATGCGGAAGACGTGTGGTTTCTCGTAGGCATGGTGGTCGGCCCTTGCGCCAATTGGGGACAAGGGCCGGCCACCTGAGGGCGGCGTCAGGGTTGGGCATTACCTCCCTGCAGCCCTCCCCGGGTGTAAGCGGCATATTCAGCCGGGCTCAGGCGCCCATTGCCATCCTTGTCTGCATCGGGGAAATGGGCACGTAGGTTCTTCAGTGCCTCTGCATCCTTGGGAATATCGCTGCGTTTCAAATAGCCGTGGTGTTCCTTGTCGAGGGAATCGAAGCTCGGTGCATCGAATGACTGGCCTAAACGCACCATGCCAGCGGACTGAGGTCGCGGTGGCGGAGGCGGAGGCGCCGATTGCTGCGCAGAAGCCACGGTATCGAACAGCAGGGCGGAGAGGATGAGCGCAATGATGCAGCGGTTCCCTTTTCGCATACGTCTTTTCCTCATGCTGTAAATGGATCGCCAATACCCAAGGGGGCAATGTTGTATGGCATGCGTCCCCTCGATCCGGTGGTGGGCGGAGTACCCGCATCCCAGTGTAGCTCCGTGTTAGCGTGGATGTCTGTTTAAAGCTCACGGGGCATCACACATGCACCTTTTCCCGGCCGCCCTGCGCCAGCTCGACCACGACCAGCGCCACACCGTGCTCGCCAGCTTCCTCGGCTGGACGCTGGACGCCTTCGACTACTTCCTGCTGGTGTTCGTGATCGGCGAGATCGCCCGCGATTTCCACACCGACCACACGCGGGTGACCACCGCGCTGTTCCTGACGCTCGCGGCGCGGCCGCTGGGCGCGCTGCTGTTCGGCCGCCTGGCGGATCGCTACGGGCGGCGGCCGGTGCTGATGGTGGACATCGTGCTGTTCTCGCTGCTGGAGCTGGCGTGCGCCTTCGCGCCGTCGCTGGGCGCGCTGCTGGTGCTGCGCTTCCTGTTCGGCATCGCGATGGGCGGCGAGTGGGGCATCGGCGCCTCGCTGGCGATGGAGTCGATCCCGCCGTCCGCGCGCGGGCTGGTCTCCGGCCTGCTGCAGAGCGGCTACCCGTGCGGCTACTTCCTGGGCGCGATCGCCTACTGGCTGGTGTTCGACCATTTCGGCTGGCGCGGCATGTTCGTGGTGGGCGCGCTGCCGGCGCTGCTGGTGCTGTACGTGCGCAGCAAGGTGCCGGAGTCGCCGGTGTGGAAGGCCGGGCAGGCCGGCGGCGGCCGCGCGAGCGCACTCGCGGCGATGCGCGGGTACTGGAGGCGCTTCCTCTACCTGATGCTGCTGATGATGGCCTTCAACATGTTCAGCCACGGCTCGCAGGACCTCTACCCGACCTTCCTGAAGTCGCAGCTGCATTTCGGCACCGGCGAGGTCACCGTGCTGACCATGCTGCTCAACCTCGGCGCGATCGTGGGCGGGCTCGGCTTCGGCGCGTGGTCCGAGCGCATCGGCCGGCGCCGCGCGATCGTCCTGGCCGCGCTGCTGGCGCTGCCGGTGATCCCGCTGTGGGCCTACGGCGGCTCGCTGCTGTTGCTCGGGCTGGGCGCGTTCCTGATCCAGGTGATGGTGCAGGGCGCGTGGGGCGTGGTGCCGACCCACCTCAACGAGCTGTCGCCGGACGCGGTGCGCGGCACCCTGCCGGGCTTCGCCTACCAGATGGGCAACCTGCTGGCGGCGGTCACCGCCACCGCGCAGAGCTGGCTGGCCGCGCGCCACGGCGGCGACTACGCCTTCGCCATGTCGCTATGGATCGCCGCGGTGGCGGTGCTGCTGGCGGCGCTCACCTGGCTGGGCCCGGAGGCGCACGGCGTCGGCTTCGGGGGCGCGGGCCACGGGAAAGGGCGCAGCTGATAGAATCCGCCGCTTTGATTGCGGGCGAGAAGGCGATGAAGGCTGGCAAGGACAAGGTGGTTTCCCTCCACTACACGCTCAGCGTGGACGGCGAGAAGGTCGAGAGTTCGCACGACCACGGCGAACCGCTGTGGGTGCTGCTGGGCCACGGCCAGCTGATCCCCGGGCTGGAGAAGGCGCTGGAGGGCCGCGAGGCCGGCGAGTCGCTGCAGGCGCGGATCGCCCCCGCCGACGGCTACGGCGAGCGCCAGGAAGGGCTCACCCAGCGCGTGCCCAAGAAGTACTTCCAGCAGGCGGCGAAGCTCAAGCCCGGCATGACCGCCGTGCTGGCGCTCAAGCAGGGCGGTCATCGCGCGGTGGTGGTGCAGAAGGTGGGCATGACCACGGTGGACGTCGACCTCAACCATCCGATGGCCGGCAAGACGCTGAACTTCGACGTCACCGTCAACGAGGTGCGCGAGGCCAGCGAGGAGGAGCTCCAGCACGGCCACGCGCATCCGCCGGGCGACGCGGCGCACTGAGCGCAGTGCTTCGCGGCGGATGAGACGACGGCGCCCTCGTGGCGCCTTCGTCGTGTCGGGGGCGTGGATGGTGGGCGTGCCGTGCTGCGGTGGATGGATCGCGGCCGGAGGCCGCTCCCACAGGCTTGCGGCAACCTTGTGGGAGCGGCCTCCGGCCGCGATGGCCTTTCTCCACAGGACGGCCGCCCCCCGGATGCCATGCCGGCGATACGCGCCGGCGGCGGATCTCTCCGTCGCCTGGGAAGAGAACGGGCTGTATCAGTCGAGCAGCCGCTTGCCGTAGGCGAAGTGGTCGCGCCAGTAGGGCCCGTCGATGTCGTCCAGCCGCACGGTGCCGCCGCTGTTGGGCGCGTGCACGAAGCGGCCCTGGCCCACGTACACGCCGACGTGGTCGATGCCGCCGCGGTTGCCGAAGAACACCAGGTCGCCGCTGGCCAGCTCGGTCATGCGCTTGATCTTGCGCCCGTCCACGCCGGCCATCTCGCGCGAGCTGTGCGGCAGCGCGATGTTCGCCGCCTGGCGGTAGATGTAGTCGACCAGCCCGCTGCAGTCGAAGCCGCCCTCGGGGGTGTTGCCGCCCCAGTGATAGGGCGTTCCTACCAGGCCCATGGCGCGGAACAGGATGTCGTTGGCCAGTTGCGCGTTCGCCTCCGAAGGGGCCCGCGCCGGCAGGCCGGCCAACGTGGAATGCGATGTCTTGAAGGTGGGTTCGCGCCGTACGGAAGGGGACGAGCAGGCGGAGAGCAGCAGCATCGATGCCAGCCATGCGGCCGCGGACCGCAACATGGCGGGCATCGCCGAACTGGCCCTGGAGCGAGGATGTTGCATACGCCAATCCCGGCAGTCGAGGCGCTGCAAGATTACTGTCTGAGAAATATCATTTCAAATTAAGCCGTTCCGGCAACTTTCTTCATTGGATTGGAGGTTTGGCGGCGGGCCGGGCGCATGCCCTGGCGCCAACTCAGTCGCTTACTTCGGTCTGAAGTTCGCCGAGCATGTGACCATCGGCGTCGACATACCGGATACGGAACCTGCCCGGGCGGAGATAGAGCACGTTCTGTTGCCTGTCCTGGACGAAAACATAGCGGTCCGCGGCAATGGCATTGTCCGGCTCGTCAGCGTAGTGCGCTTCGACCAGGCAGGGAATGGACGACCTGCATGGCTGGGTGCTGACAGGCACGGGTTTCCTCGTGCCGTCCAGGGTCAGCCACTTGGGCCGTTCGCCCGCGGAGGCCGGAGGCATGATGGCGAACCGCCGGTCGCCCAGTCTGAGGTTCACGGGCCCTTGCGCATAGCTCGACATGCGGTTGTTGCCGATGGGCAGGATGACGGAGACGTCATAGGCCTTGGGGCGTGCGCTCCAGATGGCTCCGCTTGAGCGGTTGCGGAGCACGAAGGGCTTGTCCAGATGGAAGTGGCTCAGGATCTGCTCGTAGATGTCGAGGTTGGGGTGCTGATAGGTCTTTTGGCTCGGTGTGCCCAGAAGCTGGCGCGTAGTGGCGCGCGCACTCAGCAACGAATTCGAGGTGATGTATTCGGATTCGGCCCGGGTGGCGGCATCCAGTTCGCTGACGGGCTCGTCTTCGCGGATATCCGTCTGATCGATGCTCAGCGGGGGGATTCCGGTGAGCTGCTGCAGCCTTTCCGCCATGGGCGTGACCGGGCCAAGGCGGCCGCGGGCCTTGTCTATGTGCGCATAACCTGCATGTACGAAAAGACGGGCTTCAGGGTCCTTGGCGAAGACGCGCTCATAGAGATTCTTGGCTTGCCCGTCCTCGCGCTGCTGGCCGGCGTGACCTACTGTTTCGTAAGGGACAATCTTGAAGCCTAGACGAATGGCTTCGCGCAGGATGTCGCCGTAGATGGGCTCGTGCAGATACTCGCTGCCGCTGCGCGCGACCGGAAATCCGCGACTGGACAAGTCCGTGTCCTGACCATCGAGCGCTTCCGCGGCGAAGTAATTGAATCCGGCAGCCCTGAGCTTGGGCAGCAGGGCGAGGGTGAGTATCCGGGTGTGGGCATCATGGTGGGCTTCGTTTACCATGACGATGCGTCTTTCCCCCGCCAGTTTGACGATGGCGTCGACGGCATCCACGGCCTCCCAGTCCGAGGCGCGCGGCACATCCACCCGCTGCACGGGCTGGCTGCGCAGGGGAAAGTCGCGGACCGCCTCGCTGTACAGTCCCAGTTCGTTTTCGGTAGCTGCCAGGAATTGCAACGCAACGGCTTTGTCTTCGCGGGACAGCTGCGGCAGGGTGGTCAACAGGTAACGGTAGCGGGACATCTCGTCGTCGCTGTGCTCCATGACTCCCTGGAAGAGATCCGACCTGGATTGCTCCTTTGCCGGCAGGCAGCAGGCAAGGCCGAAAAAGGCGATGGCCAACAGGGTCTGGTGCGCCAGTCGGATGGACATGGTTCCGGGTTCCAGGAGGGTGGCTGCAGCCTATGCATAGCTTGCGGATGGGCACAAGTGAATTCTTTCCGGCGGGCCCGTCAGAGGCGGCAAGATGAATTCGCCGGATAGCGATGTCCTGATCCTCGGCGCCGGCGTGATCGGCCTTTCCTGCGCGCTGCACCTGCTCAGGGCCGGCGTCGGGGTGCGGGTGCTGGAGCAGGGGGCGCCCGGCTGCGGCGCCTCGCATGGCAACTGCGGCACGATCACGCCGAGCCACGCCGCGCCGCTGGCCATGCCGGGCACCTTCGGCGTCGCCCTGCGCTCGATGCTGCGGGCGGACGCGCCGCTGTACCTCAACCCGCGCTTCGACGGGCCGCGCCTGCGCTGGCTGCTGGGCTTCGCCCGGCACTGCAACTGGCGCGACTTCGCCCGCGCCGCGCAGGCGCGCTCGGCGATCCTGCAGCGCTCGCGCGCCCTGCTGGGCGAGCTGGTGCGTGCCGAGGGGCTGGATTGCGAGTTCGCCGAGGAGGGCGAGCTGTACGTCTACCGCACCGCCGCGCAGCTGGCGGCGGACCTGCGCCACCACGCCGACGTGCTCGACCGGCTCGGCGTGGCGGTGGAGCGGCTGGACGGCGCGGCGGTGGAGGCGCGCGAGCCGGCGCTGAAGCCCGGCGTCGCGGGCGGCCTGTTCCATCCCGGCGACGCGCGGCTGCGGCCGGACCGCTACGTGGCGGAGCTGGCCCGCCGCGTGCGCGAGCTGGGCGGCGCCATCGAGACGGATGCGCGCATCGGGCGCATCGAGGCCGAGGCCGGCCGCGTCGCGCGTGTGCGCACCACGCGGGGCGACTTCGCCGGCGGGCGCGTGGTGATGGCGCTGGGCGCCTGGTCGCCGCTGCTCGGCCGCCAGCTCGGCCTGCGCCTGCCGATGCAGCCGGGCAAGGGCTACTCGATCACCTACGCCCGGCCGCGGCTGGCGCCGCGCCACGCGCTGGTGCTGCGCGAGGCGGCGGTCTGCGTCACCACCTGGAGCAGCGGCTACCGGCTGGGCAGCACCATGGAATTCTCCGGCTACGCCGAGGGGCTCAACCGCACCCGCCTGGACGCGCTGCGCCGCGGCGCGGCGCAGGGCCTGCGCGAGCCCGAGGGCCCCGAGGTGCTGGAGGAATGGTGGGGCTGGCGGCCGATGAGCGTGGACGAGGTGCCGATCATCGGCCCGAGCACGCGCCTGGCCAACCTGCACCTGGCCACCGCGCACGGCATGCTGGGCGTCAGCATGTCGGCGGCGACCGGCGAGCTGGTGGCGGCGCAGCTGACCGGCGCGGCGCCGGCGATCGATCCGGCGCCCTATGCTCCCGCCCGCTTCGGCCTTTGACGGCGCCGGCCCGCGCGGGCGCAGGCATGACGGCCGGCATCGGCAACGGCGCAGCGCGGCAGGAGGTTCCGCATGACCCGACGATTCGACCTGATCGTGCTCGGCGCCGGCTCGGCCGGCCTCACCGTGGCGCAGCGCGCGGCGCGGCACGGCGCCCGCGTGGCGGTATGCGATCCCGGCGCGCTGGGGGGCACCTGCGTCAACCGGGGCTGCGTGCCGAAGAAGGCGCTGTGGTTCGCCGCGCAGTGGGCGCAGTCGCAGGCGCTGGCGCGCGACTACGGCTTCGCGCTGGCGCGGCCGGCCGCGCTGGACTGGAAACGCTTCCGCCGGCAGCGCGACGACTACATCGCCGGCATCCGCGCGCGCTACGACCGGCGCCTGCAGGAGGCCGGCGTGGCGCTGATCGGCGAGGCGGCCCGCTTCCTCGCCCCGGACCTGCTCGAACTCGCCGGCGGCGGCCGCCTCGCCGCGCCGCAGGTGGTGATCGCCACCGGCGCGCGCCCGCGCCGGCTGGAGCTGCCCGGCTTCGGGCTGGGCATGGTGTCGGACGACGTGTTCGCGCTGGAGCGCGCGCCCGCGCGCCTCGCCGTGGTCGGCGGCGGCTACGTGGCGATGGAGTTCGCCTGCCTGCTGCACGCGCTGGGTTGCGGGGTGGACCTGCTGGTCCGCGGCGAACTGCTCGGGAACTTCGACGCCGAGCTGGTGCAGCACCTGGCCGGCCGGATGCTGGCGCGCGGCATCCGCATCGTGATGCAGACCGAGGTCCGCGCCGCGCACGGCAGCGCGGGAGCGGTCCGGCTCGAAGACCAGACCGGCGCCATGCACGGTCCCTACGACGCCGTGCTGTGGGCGGTCGGCCGCGTGCCGAACAGCGACGGGCTCGGGCTGGACGGGATCGGCGTGGCGACCGACGCGGGAGGACACGTGCAGGTGGACCGCTATCAGGCCACCGGCGTGCCCGGCATCGCCGCGCTGGGCGATGTCACCGGCCGCCGCGCGCTGACGCCGGTGGCGGTGGCGGCCGGCTACGCGCTGGCCGAGCGGCTGTTCGGCGGCAAGCCGCAGTCGCGTTTCGACTACGAGGCGATCCCCAGCGTGGCCTTCACCGATCCGCCGCTGGGCGGCGTCGGCCTCACCGAGGCGCAGGCGCGCGGGCGGCATGGCGAGGCGGTGCGCGTCTACACGCGCAGCTTCGTGCCGCTGCAGCTCGCCGTGGCCGGGCGCGAGGAGCGCAGCTGGATGAAGCTGGTCTGCGCGGGCGGGGACGAGCGCGTGGTCGGCCTCCACGCGCTGGGGCCGGGCGTGGACGAGCTGCTGCAGGGCTATGCCGTGGCGCTGCGCCAGGGGCTGCGCCGGCGCGACCTCAACGCGGCGGTGGCGATCCATCCCACCGCGGCGGAGGAACTGCTGTTGCTGCACTGAGGACGGGCCGCGACACTAGCGCGATGGACACCTACACGCTCGAACGCGGCACGGCGCCGCTGCTGATCAGCCTGCCGCACGACGGCAGCCACATCCCGGACGATTTGGCCGCGCGCATGCGCCCGCGCGCGCGCCGCGCGCCGGACACCGACTGGCACGTGGGCCGGCTGTACGCGCCGCTGGCGCGCGCGCTCGGCGCCAGCCTGCTGCGCCCGCTGGCCTCGCGCTACGTGATCGACCTCAACCGGCCGGCCGACGGCCACGCGCTCTACCCGGGCCGCCGCGAGACCGGGCTGGTGCCCACCCTCGGCTTCGACGGCGAGCCGATCTACCTCGACGGAGCCGAGCCGGACGCGGCCGAAACGCAACGGCGGGTGAACGACTACTGGCAGCCCTACCACCGCGCCTTGCAGCAGGAACTTGCGAGGCTGCACGCCGAGCACGGCCGCGTGGTGCTGTGGGAAGGCCACTCGATCCGCAGCCGCGTGCCGATGCTGTTCGACGGCGTGCTGCCGGACTTCAACCTCGGCACGGCCGACGGCGCCAGCTGCACGGCCGCGCTGCAGCGGCGCCTCGCCGACGCCCTGGCGGCGCAGTCCGACTACAGCCACGTGGTGAACGGCCGCTTCAAGGGCGGCTACATCACCCGCGCGTACCACCGCGTGGAGGAGGGCATCCAGGCCGTGCAGCTGGAGCTGGCCCAGCACCGCTACATGGACGAGGAGAGCTTCGCCTACGACGAGGCCAAGGCGCCCGCGGTGCAGCGGCTGATCGGGCGGCTGCTGCGGCTGTGCCTGGAGTGACCGCAAGTTCCTGACGCACGGAATTGCCGTTGCGCGAAGTCAAGCGCCGGCGCGCCCCGGCGCGGGGGCCGCGGGCCCTGCCCGTTCAGTCGCGGTATGCCGGCGCGGAGCCACTGTGCCTTCGCCGCGCCGCCCGCGTCGCCGGGTTCCGGCCGGGTCCGCGGCCCAGACATGCGAGGCTTACCATCATGCGTAAACTTGTGATCGCTTCTCTGCTCGTGGCGGGCGTCGCCTTCGGCGGCACGGTGCTGGCCCAGGACACGGCGTCGCAGAGCACGGCTCCGGCCGCCGCCAAGTCGACGGCCGACCAGGCCGCCGCGCCGAAGGCCACCAAGCACCACAAGGGCCACAAGCACAAGGCCGCCGACAGCTCGACCGCGAATCCGGCCAGCGCCAGCAGCAGCGGCAAGTAAGCCGGCGGACGAGCCGCACCCCATGGAACCCCGGCGGTCGCGCCGGGGTTTTCTTATGCGCGCAGCGCGGCCACGCACTTGAGCTCGATGGCGATCGGCGTGGGCAGGGCGCCGACGCCCACGGTGGTGCGGCAGGCGTCCACGCCGGCGAAATGCTCGGCGTACAGGCGGTTGTAGGCGGGGAAGTCGCGCGCCATGTCGGTGAGGAACACGGTCACGTCCACCAGGTCCTCCCAGCGCGCGCCGGCCGCCTCCAGCACCGCGCGCACGTTGGCGAACACCTGCCGGCACTGCGCCTCGATGTCGTAGGCGACGAGCCGGCCGCCGGCGTCGTAGACGTTGCCGGGAATCGCGTCGTCGCCGGGCCGGCGCGGGCCGACCCCGGAGAGGAACAGCAGGTCGCCCGCGCGCCGCGCGTGCGGATAGGCGCCCACCGGCGCCGGCGCGGCCTCGGTGCGCACCGCCCCGCTCACGGTTCCACCCACGGCTCGCGGGTCAGCCGCTGCACGGCCGCCTCGTAGGCCGGCCACAGCGCGGCGCGCGAATCGACGTGCAGCCCCAGGTCGTTCACGTGGCCGTTGGCCAGGCTGTAGCACCAGGCGTGCACGGACAGCTTCTGGCCGCGCTCCCAGGCGTCCATCACCATCGTGGTGTGGCACACGTTGACCACCTGCTCGATCGCGTTGAGCTCGCACAGGCGGCGGTTGCGCTCGGCCATCAGGTCGAGCGCGCCGAGCAGGCCGCCGTGCCGCTGCGCGACGTCGGCGACGTGGCGCAGCCAGTTGTCGACCAGGCCGAGGCGGCGGTCGTCCAGCACCGCCTGCACGCCACCGCAGCCGTAGTGGCCGACCACGATGATGTGCTCGACCTTGAGCACGTCCACCGCGAACTGGATGGTGCTCAGGCAGTTCAGGTCGGTGTGCGAGACCACGTTGGCGACGTTGCGCTGCACGAAGATCTCGCCGGGCGGCAGGTCGACGATCTGGGTGGCCGGCACGCGCGAGTCGGAGCAGCCGATCCACAGGTACTTGGGCGACTGCTGCTGCGCCAGGCGCTCGAAGAAGCTCGGGTCCTGCGCGGTCACGGCGGCCGACCAGCGGCGGTTGCTGTCGATCAGATCCTGCAACGGGCTTTTCAAGACGGGTTTCCTCAGTAGCGGATGCAGACGTTCTTCGGCTCGGTGAAGAAGCGCAGCGCCTCGGCGCCGCCCTCGCGGCCGAGCCCGGACTGCTTGGCGCCGCCGAACGGCGTGCGCAGGTCGCGCAGCAGCCAGCAGTTGATCCAGACGATGCCGAAATCCAGCCGCGCGGCCAGGCGGTGCGCGCGGGCGAGGTCGCGCGTCCACAGCGAGGCGGCCAGGCCGTAGCGGCTGTCGTTGGCGATCGCCAGCGCCTCGGCCTCGTCCTCGAACGGGATCAGGCTCACCACCGGGCCGAAGATCTCGGTCTGGTTGGTGGCCGCGCCGCCGGGCAGGCCCTCGACCACCGTGGGCGCGACGAACCAGCCGCCGGCGCAGCGGCCGGGCACCGGCACCGCCCCGCCGCCGCACAGCACGCGGCCGCCCTCGGCGCGGGCCTGCGCGATGCAGCCCAGCACCTTGTCGAAGTGGGCGCGCGAGACCAGCGCGCCGAGGTCGCTGGCCGGGTCGTCCGGGTCGCCCACGCGCAGCGCGCGCACGCGCGCGAGGTAGCGCTCGCGGAAGGTCTCGTAGATCGCGCGCTGCACCAGCAGGCGCGAGCCGCACAGGCAGATCTCGCCCTGGTTGGCGAAGCCGGAGCGCACGATGGTGTCCAGGTCGGCGTCGGACAGCTCGGCGTCGGCGAACACGATGGCCGGGTTCTTGCCGCCCATCTCCAGCGACAGCTTCTTGAACTGCGGCGCGGCCAGCGCGGCGATGCGCGCGCCGGTGGCGGTGCTGCCGGTGAAGGACACCGCCTGCACCGCCGGGTCGGCGACCAGCGCCTCGCCCACCGTGGGGCCGCGGCCGTGCACGACGTTGAGCGCGCCGGGCGGGAGGCCGGCCTCGATGCTCAGCTCGCCGAGCAGGGCGGCGGTGCAGGGCGTGACCTCGGAGGGCTTGGCCACCACCGCGTTGCCGGCGGCCAGCGCCGGCGCGATCTTCCAGGTGAACAGGTACAGCGGCAGGTTCCACGGGCTGATGCAGCCGACCACGCCCAGCGGCTGGCGCAGGGTGTAGTTGATCGCGTCCGGCGCGGTGGCGTGCGACTCGCTGCCCCAGCCCTCGACGGCGGCGGCGAAGAAACGCAGATTGCTCACCGCGCGCGGGATGTCCAGGCTGCGCGCCAGCGCGCGCGGCTTGCCGCTGTCGCGCGACTCCAGCGCGGCGAACTCCTCCAGCCGCGCCTCGACCAGGTCGGCCAGGCGCCGCAGCAATTGCGCGCGCCGCGTCGCGGGCGTGTCCGCCCAGGCGGGGGCGGCGCGCTGCGCGGCGGCGCTCGCGGCGGCGACGTCGGCCGCGTCGGAATCGGGGCAGCGCGCGAACGCCTCGCCGGTGGCCGGCTCGTGCACGTCCAGCCAGCGGTCGGCGCGCGGGGCCTGCTGGCGACCGTCGATCAGGTTGGCGAGATGCAGGCTGGGCATCCGCACAAGCTTAAGCCCTGCGTCCGCCGAATGCACCGGACGCGGGCGTATGCCTTCAGCTCAGCGCGCGCGTGCGCCCGCCGTCCACCGCGATGCTGACGCCGTTGACGTAGGCGGCGGCGGGGGTGCAGAGGAAGGCGATCACCGCGGCCACCTCCTCCGGCTCGCCGAAGCGGCCGGCCGGCACGCCGGCGAGCATGCCGCGGGCGATCTCGTCCTCGCCGCGCCCGCTCCTGGCCGCCTGCGCGGCGATCAGCCCGGCCAGCCGGGCGGTGCGGGTGTAGCCCGGCAGCACGTTGTTGACGGTGATGCCGTCGGCGGCCAGCTCGCCCGACAGCGTCTTGGCCCAGCTCGCCACCGCGGCGCGCACGCTGTTGGAGACGCCCAGCCCCGCGATCGGCTCCTTCACCGAGGTGGAGATCACGTTGACGATGCGGCCGTAGCCGGCCGCGCGCATGCCCGGCAGCAGCGCCTGCACCAGCACCTGGCCGGCCAGCAGGTGCTGGCGGAACGCGGCCTCGAAGGCCTCCGGCTCGGCGCTGTGCGCGGGGCCGCCGGGCGGGCCGCCGGTGTTGTTGACCAGGATCTGCGCCGGCGCGATGGCGGCCAAGTCGGTGGCGGCGGCCTGCAGCGCGGCGGTGTCGAGCATGTCCACCGCGCGCCAGTCGTGCCGCTGCCCGGCGTGCGCGCGCGGCAGCTCCTGCGCCAGCGGGCGCAGCGCGTCGGCGGAGCGGGCCAGCAGGGTGACGCTGGCGCCGAGCGCGGCCAGCTCGATCGCGGCGGCGCGGCCGATGCCCTGCGAGGCGCCGCAGACCAGGGCATGGCGATGGCGCAGGTCCAGTTGCATGGCGTCTCCGGAGGCGCGGGGGGTCAGTGCGGCGCCTGCCGCTGCAGGAACAGCGCGGCCAGCAGGCAGGCCCAGGCCAGCCACAGCGTCGAGCGCCAGATCCGGTACCAGCGCGTGATGGCCGGGTCCTGCAGCAGCTCGGGCAGGCGCGGGCGCGTGCCGCGCAGCACGCGCTGCAGGCGGACCCAGGTGTGCAGCAGCCCGCCCGGTCCCTCGCCGGCGATGATCTTCCACTGCTGCGGATGGCGCTCGCGCAGCAGCACGGCCAGGCGGTACTGCGCCAGGTAATACAGCACGAAGCAGGCGACGACGCCGGCGAGCAGGGTGAAGTAGAGGGCGAGGGCTGGGCTCAACTTCCGCTCCGGCTCCACGGCATGGGCAGCGCGCTGCGCAGGGTGTTCAGCACGCCGTTGCCCTGGGCCGCCTTGTCGCAGATCGCGTTGTCCACCGCCTTCTGGTAGCTGTGGCTCATCAGGCCCACCCAGAGGGTGCCGTCGGGGCCGTGCGGGATGCGGAAGCTGCCCTTGGAGTTCATCTGCACCGGCGCCTCGGCGGAGAACGAGGCCGGCGACTGCTCCCAGTAGGTGTCGCCCGCCTGCTGCTTGTCGGAGCTGTAGATCACCAGGTAGCGCGCCTTGTCGCTCTCCACGGTGACGTGGCCGAAGGCGCCGCTGCTGGCGTCGCTCCAGCCCATGTACTCGCACAGCTGCACGTCCTGCGAGTCGATCGGCTGGAAGGCCTCGTCCAGCAGCACCACGGTGGGCGCGAACAGGTAGCTCGAATGCAGCCAGCGGCCGTTCAAGTCCGACTTCAGCGCTATCTGGTAGGGCCGCCGGACGTCGGGGGGCAGGCTGAAGGCGAGGAAGTAGCTGCGCACGCCGTTGAGGCTGGCCACCTGGCCGTCGCTGCCCAGCTCGAACTTCTTCGGGTGCCACGGCAGCTGGGTCTGGTAGGAGAAGTCGGCGAAGCTGCCGCAGCAGGGCGTGGCCTGCTGCAGGCGCTGCTTGGCCTGCTCCAGCGCGTTGCCGGTGTCCGTCGGCGGCCGCAGGTTGGGCGGCACCAGCACTTTCACGCTGTGGCAGGCGCCCAGCAGCAGGGCCAGGGCGAACGCGGCGAACGGCAGGAGTGGGCGATGGGGCATCGGCGTTAGAAGTCGGCGGAACCCGCGGCGCGTGGGTAGGGGATGGCGTCGCGGATGTTGGACAGGCCACAAACGTAGACCAGCAGGCGCTCGAAGCCAAGCCCGAAGCCGGCGTGCGGCACGGTGCCGTAGCGGCGCAGGTCGCGGTACCAGCCATACGTGCGCGCATCGAGGCCGAATTTGGCCATCCGGGCGTCCAGATGGTCCAGCCGCTCCTCGCGCTGGCTGCCGCCGATGATCTCGCCGATGCCGGGGGCCAGCACGTCCATCGCCGCGACGGTCTTGCCGTCGTCGTTGAGGCGCATGTAGAAGGCCTTGATCGCCTCCGGATAGTTCATCACGACCACGGGGCGGCCGACGTGCTTTTCGGCCAGGTAGCGCTCGTGCTCGGTCTGCAGGTCCACGCCCCAGGCCACCGGGTACTCGAACTTCTGCCCGGACTTCTTCAGGATCTCGATCGCCTCGCCGTAGTCGATGCGCTCGAACGGCTGGGCGATGAAGGCCTCCAGCCGGGTGACCGCCTCCGGCAGCACGCGGTCGGCGAAGAACGCCATGTCGTCCGGGCGCTCCTCCAGCACCGCCCTGAAGATCGCCTTGAGGAAGGCCTCGGCGCAGTCGGCGTCGGCGCCGAGGTCGGCGAAGGCGATCTCCGGCTCCACCATCCAGAACTCGGCCAGGTGGCGCGGGGTGTTGGAGTTCTCCGCGCGGAAGGTGGGGCCGAAGGTGTAGACCTTGCTCATCGCCAGGCAGTAGGCCTCCACGTTGAGCTGGCCGGAGACGGTGAGGAAGGCCTCGCGGCCGAAGAAGTCCTTGCGGAAGTCGATCCTGCCGTCCGGCGTGCGCGGCAGGTTGGCCAGGTCCAGGGTGGACAGGCGGAACATGTCGCCGGCGCCTTCCGCGTCCGAAGTGGTGATGATCGGCGTGTTGATCCAGAAGAAGCCCTGCTCGGTGAGGTGGCGGTGGATCGCCGTCATCATGGTGTGGCGCACCCGGGTGACCGCGCCGAACAGGTTGGTGCGCGGGCGCAGGTGCGCCACCTCGCGCAGGAACTCCATCGAGTGCTGCTTGGGCTGGATCGGATAGGTCTCCGGGTCGTCCACGAAGCCGGTGACCTGCACCTGCTCGGCCTGCAGCTCGAACGCCTGGCCCTTGCCCTGCGAGGGTGCCAGCGTGCCGCTGACGATCACGCCGGCGCCGGCGGTGAGGTGCTTCACCTCGCTCTCGTAGTTGGGCAGGGTGGCCGGCACCACCGCCTGGATCGGGTCGAAGCAGGAGCCGTCGCTGACGTTGACGAAGGACAGGCCGGCCTTGGAATCGCGCCGGGTGCGCACCCAGCCGCGTACCGTCACCTTGCTGCCGGCCTCGAGCTTGCCGGAAAGAGCCTGCTTGACGCTGACCACCGTCATGGGTTGAAACTCCTGCGCGGGCGCCGCACATCGGCGCCGGGATCGTGGCGAAAGGGGCCGCCGGCGGCGGCTTCGGGGCAAACCGGCATGATAATGTAGGCCTTGCCCGCGCCGCGACTTTCCGCCGCTTCCCGCCGTTTCCGACACGCCGCCATGACCATCACGATCACCCCCGCCGCCAGCCAGCGCATGCGCCAGTTCCTCGCGCAGACTCCCGCTGCCGTGGGCGTGCGCTTCGGGGTCAGGCGCACCGGCTGCTCCGGCTTCGGCTACGTGGTGGACCTGGCCGAGCGCGTGGATGCCGGCGACAGCGTGGTCGAGATCGACGGCGTGCCGGTGGTGGTGGACGCCGGGAGCCTGCCGCTGGTGGACGGCACCGTGATCGACTTCCAGCGCCAGGGGCTCAACGCCGGCTTCGTGTTCCACAACCCCAATGCCACCGGGCAGTGCGGGTGCGGGGAGAGCTTTACGGTGGGGTGAGTCGTTAGAACCTGTTCACGATCTCCCGTCGGTCCGGCCACTCCCTCTCCGTCATTCCTGCGAAAGCAGGAACCCAGTGACTTTCCCTCGAAAGGTCAACGACGCTGGATCCCAGCTTTCGCTGGGACGACGTTTCATGGGGGGGCTTGGAGATCGTGGACAGGCTCTTGGGGGGAGTAGCGAGGGCGCGAGTTCGTGGCGCCCCGCGGACCGAAGCGGGGCCGTTCCCCTAACCCGGCCTGGGTGCAGCCCCGGCGTCCGGTTTTCGCGCCCTCGCCACTCGTCCCTCGCCCCTGGCGCGGCCCCACGCTTGCCCCAAGCCCCCATCCCGCCATACAATTCCGCTTCTGTCCGCCCTCCATGGGCGCGGACGGACCCTTGCCTCACCGCATCGGACGGGAGGCTGCCAGGCCCCGAAAAGGCCGCATCCACAAGGAGTTACCCTCAAGATGTCCCTGCGACATTACGAAATCGTGTTCCTGGTCCACCCTGACCAGAGCGAGCAGGTCCCGGCGATGATCGAGCGCTACAAGGCGCTGATCGAGAGCGACGGCGGCAAGATCCACCGCCTGGAGGACTGGGGCCGCCGCCAGCTGGCCTACCCGATCATCAACCTGGCCAAGGCGCACTACGTGCTGCTGAACATCGAGGCCAGCCAGGGCGTCCTGAACGAGCTGGAGTCGGGCTTCCGCTTCAACGACGCGGTGCTGCGCCACCTGATCGTCAAGCGCGACGAGGCCGAGACCGAGCCGTCCTTCATCCTGAAGTCCAAGGAGAAGGATGACGCCAAGTCCTCGCGCCGCCGCGACGACGACGCCGACCGCGGCAACGACAACGACAGCGACGACTGATCAGGAGCGCACCCATGTCCAAGTTCTTCCGCCGCCGCAAGTTCTGCCGCTTCACGGCCGAAAACGTGAAGGAGATCGACTACAAGGATCTCAATACGCTGCGCCAGTACATCACCGAGAACGGCAAGATCGTGCCCAGCCGCATCACCGGCACCAAGGCGCGCTACCAGCGCCAGCTGGCCACCGCGATCAAGCGCGCCCGCTTCCTGGCGCTGCTGCCGTACACCGACAACCACGACGTCTGAGCTGAAGATCCTTCTCCCCGCCGGGGAGAAGGTGCCCCGCAGGGGCGGATGAGGGGACAAGGCTTGCGGGGGCGGTCATCGGAGCGTGCTCCGGTTCGATCATCCTGCAAGCCCCGGCCCCGCATTCCGGCCCTCTCCCCGCGAGGGGGGAGTTCTGAAGACGACGCTTCGGACAACCGTCCACGGCTGCGCCGGCTTCGCCGGTGCTAACGAAAGGAAAAAACCATGGAACTGATTCTTCTCGAGAAAGTCCGCAACCTCGGCAACCTGGGCGACAAGGTCAAGGTGAAGCCGGGTTACGGCCGCAACTATCTCCTGCCGCAGGGCAAGGCCGTGCCGGTCACCCCGGCCAACCTCGAAGCCTTCGAGAAGCGCCGCGCCGAGTACGAGGCCAAGGCCAACGCGCTGCTGTCCGAGGCCGAGGCCCGCAAGGCCAGGCTGGAGGGCGTCGAGGTGACCATCACCGCGCACGCCAGCCCGGAAGGCAAGCTGTACGGCTCGGTCGGCCCGCGCGAGATCGCCGAGGCGCTGGAGGCCGCCGGCCAGAAGGTCGGCAAGGGCGAGGTGATCCAGGGCGAAGGCCCGATCCGCCAGGTCGGCGAGTACGAGGTGCAGATCGCCCTGCACGCCGACGTGCACACCCAGGTCAAGGTGATCGTGGTCGGCGAGAAGTAAGCGCCCGCGCCAGGCTGGACCCGGGACGGGCGCCTTCGGGCGCCCGTCCGCTTTTGCGGCGCCGGTTGTCCACCGTCGCGCACAGCTTTTCCACAGGCATTCCCCAGGGTTGTTGTCTCGTCCCGCGCGACGCGCCCGCGTATGCTCCCTGTCAGAGTCCGCCGCCGGTGTCCGTCGGCCCCGCGGCTGTCCCTTCGTGAGGTCACGCCATGCCCTTTGTTCCCGAGCGCAAGAGCAGCCATGGTTCCGCCGTCGAGGCGCTGCGCGTGCCGCCGCACTCGATCGAGGCCGAGCAGGCGGTGCTGGGCGGCCTGATGCTGGCCCCCGGCGCGCTGGACAAGGTGGCCGACCGGCTGGCCGAGGGCGACTTCTACCGCAAGGACCACCGCCTGATCTGGCGTGCGATCACGGAGCTGGCCAACAAGGGCATGCCCTGCGACGCGGTGACGCTGGGCGACTGGTTCGAGGCCAACGGCCTGGCCGAGCTGGTGGGCGGCGCGGGCTACCTGATCGAACTGGCCAACGCCACGCCCAGCGCGGCCAACATCGGCGCCTACGCGGACATCGTGCGCGAGAAGTCGATCCTGCGGCAGCTGATCGACGCCGGCACCGAGATCACCGAGGACGGCTACCGCCCCGACGGCCGCAGCGTGCAGGAGGTGCTGGAGGCGGCCGAGCAGCGCGTGTTCCACATCGCCGAGTCCGGCGCGCGCGGCAAGAAGGATTCGGTGTCGATGCGCGAGGCGGTCAAGGACGCCTTCCGCATCCTCTCCGAGCGCTACGAGAACAAGGGCCAGCTCACCGGCATTTCCACCGGCTTCACCGACCTGGACGAGCTGACCTCGGGCCTGCAGCCTTCGGACCTGATCATCATCGCGGCGCGCCCCTCGATGGGCAAGACCGCGTTCTCGCTCAACATCGCCGAGTCCGCCGCGCTGCGCGGCAAGAAGGCGGTGGTGGTGTTCTCGATGGAAATGTCGGCCTCGCAGCTGGCCTTCCGCCTGATCTCCTCGATCGGCCGCATCCACCAGCAGCACCTGCGCAACGGCGACCTCTCCGAGGAGGACTGGCCGCGCGTCACCAACGCCATCGCGATCCTCTCCGAGGCCAAGATCTTCATCGACGACACGCCCGGCCTGTCGCCGGTGGAGCTGCGCTCGCGCGCGCGCCGGCTGCACCGCGAGCACGGCGGGCTGGGCCTGATCGTGATCGACTACCTGCAGCTGATGCAGGTGCCCGGCAACAAGGAGAACCGCGCCACCGAGATTTCAGAGATCTCGCGTTCACTGAAGGGGCTCGCCAAGGAACTGAACGTGCCCGTGATCGCCCTGTCGCAGTTGAACCGCTCGCTGGAGCAGCGCGCCGACAAGCGCCCGATGATGTCCGACCTGCGCGAATCGGGCGCCATCGAGCAGGACGCCGACGTGATCATGTTCATCTACCGCGACGAGTACTACAACAAGGAATCGGCCGACAAGGGCCTGGCCGAGATCATCATCGGCAAGCAGCGCAACGGCCCCACCGACACGGTGAAGCTGACCTTCCTCGGCCACTACACCAAGTTCGAGAACTACGCGCCGGATTCGTTCGTGGGGGCGTTCGAGTGAGGGGCCAGGGACGAGTAGCGAGGGCGCAAGCCCGGACGCTGGCGGCTGGACTCCAGGTTGCCGGGCGTTTCCACGCCGCGTCCTCGCTACTCACCCCTCGCCCCTGATCTTCCCCCATGAGCCGCACCACCGTCGCCACCATCCACCTCGGCGCGCTGCGCCACAACCTCGCGCGCATCAAGGCGCTGGCCGCGCCGGCGAAGGTGATGGCGGTGGTCAAGGCCGACGCCTACGGCCACGGCCTGGAGCGCGTGGCGCGCGCGCTGGACGCCGAGGCGGAAGCCTTCGCGGTGGCCGCGCTGGGCGACGGCCTGCGCCTGCGCGCGGCCGGGCACCGCCAGCGCATCGTGGTGCTGTCCGGCCCGGACCAGCCCGGCGACATCGCCGAGATGCAGCGGCTGGAGCTGGAGGCGGCGATCCACCACGAGGCGCAGCTGGCCTGGCTGGCCGAGGCCAGCCCCGCGCGCGGGCGCCTGCGCGCGTGGCTGAAGGTGGACAGCGGCATGCACCGCCTGGGCTTCCCGCCCGGGCGCGTCGCCGAGGTGCACGCGCGGCTGGCGGCGATGCCGGGCGTCGATCCGCGGATCGGCTTCCTCACCCACTTCGCCGAGTCGGAAAACTTCGACGGCCGCGCCACGGCCGCGCAGATCGCGCGCTTCGACGAGGCCACGCGCGGGCTCGACGGCCCGCGCTCGCTGTCCAACTCGGCCGCCGTGCTGGGCTGGCCGGAGGCACGCGCCGACTGGGTGCGCAGCGGTGGCCTGCTGTACGGACTGTCGGTGGTGGAGGGCAGGAGCGGCGCCGACTTCGGCTTCCGCCCGGCGATGACGCTGAGCACGCGGCTGATCGCGGTCAACCGCGTCGGCAAGGGCGAGCGCATCGGCTACAACGGCACCTGGCAGTGCCCGGAGGACATGCCGGTGGGCGTGGCCGCGATCGGTTATGGCGACGGCTACCCGCGCAGCGCCGCCGCCGGCACGCCGGTGCTGGTGGGCGACGCGCGCGTGCCGCTGATCGGCCGCGTGTCGATGGACCTGGTCACGCTGGACCTGCGCGGGGCGCCGCGGGCCAGGGTGGGCGACCGGGTGACGCTGTGGGGGCCGGAGCTGCCGGTGGAGACGATCGCGGCGCAGGCCGGCACGATCAGCTACGACCTCACCTGCGGCATGACGCGGCGGGTGCTGTTCGTCGAGGACGAGCGCTGAGGCGGCCGCCGCGGGCGGCTTGCCCGGCGTCGTCGCGAAGCTGGGCGGTTTCGCTTGGGTGTGGCCCGCGGCCGGAGGCCGCTCCCACGGGGTTGCGGCAAGCCTTGTGGGAGCGGCCTCCGGCCGCGATCCCTCCGCGCGAGGAAGGACGCGCCCCGGCGCGCAACCGTCTCGCGGCGCGCGACGGCCGCAGGCTAAGCTCGCCTTCCCATCCGCCGGACCGGAATCCCCAATGGCCAAGGCCAAGACCGCCTACGTCTGCACCGACTGCGGCGCCGAGCACTCCAAGTGGCAGGGCCAGTGCGTCGACTGCGGGGCGTGGAACACGCTCTCCGAGATCGTGCTGCAGCCGGCGGCGAAGTCGGCCGGCGCGGCGCGCGGCGGCTACGCGGGCCGCACCGCGGGCGCGCCGCGGGTGACGCCGCTGGCCGAGGTGGCGGTGACCGCCGAGTCACGCACGCTCACCGGCATCGGCGAGCTGGACCGCGTGCTGGGCGGCGGCCTGGTGGAAGGCTCGGTGGTGCTTATCGGCGGCGACCCGGGCATCGGCAAGTCCACCCTGCTGCTGCAGATGCTGGGGCGGCTGGGCGAGCGGCTGCCCAGCGTCTACGTCACCGGCGAGGAGTCGCTGGCGCAGGTGGCCGCGCGCGCGCAGCGGCTGGACCTGCCGCTGGCGCCGCTGCACGCGCTGGCCGAGACCGGCATCGAGCGCATCCTGGAGCAGGCCGCGCAGGCGCGGCCGCGCGTGCTGGTGATCGACTCGATCCAGACCATCTGGACGGAACTGCTCACCGCTGCGCCCGGCTCGGTGAGCCAGGTGCGCGAGTCGGCGGCCAAGCTCACCCGCTACGCCAAGGAGACCGGCACCAGCGTGTTCCTGGTCGGCCACGTGACCAAGGAGGGCGGCATCGCCGGACCGCGCGTGCTGGAGCACATGGTCGACGCGGTGCTGTACTTCGAGGGCGAGTCGGGCAGCCGCTTCCGCGTGCTGCGCGCGTTCAAGAACCGCTTCGGCGCGGTCAACGAGCTGGGCGTGTTCGCGATGGGCGAGAAGGGCCTGCGCGAGGTGCCCAACCCTTCCGCGATCTTCCTCTCCGCGCACAGCGGCCCCACGCCGGGCAGCGCGGTGATGGTCACGCGCGAAGGCACCCGGCCGCTGCTGGTGGAGGTGCAGGCGCTGGTCGACCAGTCCTCGCTGGGCAACCCGCGCCGCGTGGCGCTGGGGCTGGAGCAGAACCGCCTGGCGATGCTGCTGGCGGTGCTGCATCGCCATGGCGGGGTGGCGGCCTACGACCAGGACGTCTTCGTCAACGTGGTCGGCGGCATCCGCGTGCAGGAGACCGCGGCCGACCTGCCGGTGCTGCTGGCGGTGCTGTCCTCCCTGCGCGACCGCCCGCTGCCGGACAAGACCATCGCCTTCGGCGAGGTCGGCCTGTCCGGCGAGATCCGCCCGGTGCCCAACGGCGAGGAGCGGCTGAAGGAAGCCGCCCAGCACGGCTTCGTGCGCGCCATCGTGCCGAAGGCGAACGCGCCGAAGAAGGGGCGCGTGGGCGAGCTGGAGGTGGTCGGCGTGGAGCGGCTGGCGCAGGCGATCGAGGCGGTGGGGTAGGGAGGGGTGAGTGGTGGGTAGCGAGTAGTGAGGGCGCAAAGTCGCGCGCTGCGGCAAGACGGGAGGTCTCACGATAAGAGCCTGTTCGTGATTTCCCCGTACTGCGTCGGGAACCATCGCGCGGGTCAGGGATAGGGTGGAGGGGGCCGTCGGTCTTCGACGGTGCGGCATGGCGGGACTGGGCCTTGATCTGGGCATCGCGGGACCACCAATGGCCGAGCGCAGCCTCCACAGGCGCTAAAAGCGCGCTACCTCTGCGCCCTCGCTACTCGTCCCTCATCCCTCGCCTGCTAGGCCGTGCGGTGCAGCACCATCTCCAGCACGAACTTGCTGCCGAAGAACGCCAGCAGCAGCAGCGCCATGCCGGTCAGGGCCAGGTTGACCGCCTGGCGGCCGCGCCAGCCGTAGCGCCAGCGGCCGACCAGCAGGGCGCCGAACACCAGCCAGGCGACGATCGACAGCACGGTCTTGTGCACCAGGTGCTGGCCGAACAGGTCGTCGACGAACAGGATGCCGGTGAGCAGGGTCAGCGTGAGCAGCGTGAAGCCGGCGCCGATCAGGCGGAACAGCAGCGTCTCGGTCAGCGTCAGCGGCGGCAGCGCGCGCAGCCACGGGCCGAACTGGCGGTGGCGCAGCGCGCGTTCCTGCACCGCCAGCAGGATCGCCAGCACCGCGGCGATCGACAGCACGCTGAAGGCGAGCAGCGCCACGGTGACGTGCAGCTTGATCTGCCAGTCCATCGGCTGCGGCGCGGTCGGCGGCGCGGCGAAGGCGTCCAGCGCCACCAGCAGGGCCGACAGCGGGAACACGACCACGCCGATCGCCGCCACCGGCCGGCTCAGGTTGACCAGCAGGGTGAGCGCGGCAACCACGCAGGCGGTCAGCGACAGCGCGCCGAAGAAGTGCAGGTCCAGCGCGCCGCGGTGCATGCCCAGCAGCATGCCGGCGTGCGCCAGCACGGCCAGCGCGGCGATGGACAGCGCGCCGCGCTGCACGCCGGCCGCGTCCGCGCGCCCGAACAGCGGCCAGGCCAGCAGGCCGGCGGCGAGCAGGTAGCAGGCGATGGCGAGGAGGGCGGCGAACGTCAGCATGGCGGGCAAGTGTGGCACAGGCACCGGAAAGGCGTGAACGCCGGAAGCGGCGAGCGCTTGCAATATTTAGAAATTTGTCTAAATATCTATCCCATGAAGCAGCAGGAAGTCTTCCGCGCCCTGGCCGATCCCACCCGCCGCGCCATCCTCAAGCGGCTGCAGGGCGGCGCGATGAGCGCGGGCGAGCTCGGCGCGGCGTTCGACATCACCCCGGCCTCGCTGTCGCACCACTTCGCGGTGCTCAAGCAGGCCGACCTGGTGCGCACCGAGCGGCGCGGCCAGTACATCGTCTATTCCCTCAACAGCACCGTGGTGGAGGACCTCGCCCGCATGGTGCTGGACCTGTTCCCGTCGGGCGGCGCCCGAGGAGGCAAGCGATGAGATTCCCACGTGCCCTGCTGGTGTCGGCCGCCTTCGTGCTGGCCGCGGCGGTCGCCGCCGCATGGCTGTACCCGGCGCTGCCGGACCGGGTGGCGGTGCACTGGAACGTGCACGGGCAGATCGACGGCTACTGGCCGCGAGCGTGGGCGGCAGCCTTCGCGCCGGCGCTGATCGCGCTGCTGGCGGCGCTGGCCTGGGCCCTGCCGGCGATGTCGCCGCGCCGCTACGGGATCGGTTCCTTCGCCTGGGTATGGCACCTGGCCATGCTCGCGGGGCAGGGCGTGGTGCTGGTGGTGGGGCTGGCGATGCTGCTGCGCGGCGCCGGGCACGCGGTGCCGGTGCCGACGGTCGCGCTGCTGGCGGTCGGCGCGCTGCTGATGGTGGTCGGCAACTACATGGGCAAGCTGCGCCGCAACTTCTTCATCGGCATCCGCACGCCGTGGACGCTGACCAGCGACGCGGTGTGGGAGCGCACGCACCGCCTGGGCGGCCGGCTGTTCGTGCTGGCGGGCCTGGCCATCGTGCTGGGTGCGCTGTGGCTGCGTGCGTTCTGGCTGCCGCTGGCCTGCGTCGCCGTGGCGACGCTGGTGCCCTGCGCCTACTCGTTCGTGCTGTACCGGCGGCTGGAGCGCGGCGGCTGACGCCGCCGGCCGCATCGGCCTTCCCTTCCCGATCCGCGAGGAGTCCGCCATGGCCCGTCGTCTGTTTCCCCTGCTGTGCGCCGGCATGCTGGCGGCGGCGCCCGCCGGCGCGGCCGATACCGCCGCCGCGGCCTGCCAGGCGCGTTCCGCCGCGCTGATCGAGGCGCTGGCGCAGGGCGACTACGCGCACGCCGGCAAGGATTTCTCCGCCGCCGTCGCCCAGGCGCTGGACGCCGGCCGGCTGCGGCAGGTATGGGAGCAACTGCAGCTCCAGGCCGGCCGCTACCAGTCGCACGGGGCGGCCGAATGGCGGGCCGTGGCCGGCCGCGAACTGGCGGTAACCAGGGTGAACTTCGCCGGGAGCGCGCTGGACATGCTGGTCGGCTGCGGGGCGGACGGCCGCATCGAGACCTTCCGCTTCGTCCCGGCGGAGCGGGCGGAGGCGGCGCCCGCCGCGCCATTGGCGCTGCCCGCGGGCGCGCAGGAACGGCCGCTGCAGGTGGCCTCGCCGCTCGGGCCGCTGCCCGGCGTGCTCACGCTGCCGGCCGGCCGCGGGCCGTTCCCCGCGGTGCTGCTGGTGGCCGGCTCGGGACCGCAGGACCGCGACGAGACGGTCGGCCCCAACAAGCCGTTCCGCGACCTGGCCGTGGGCCTGGCGCAGGCCGGCATCGCCACGCTGCGCTACGACAAGCGCAGCTACGCCTACGGCATGCGGACGGCGACCGACAGTCGCGTCACCGTCGACGACGAGGTGACCGACGACGCGCTCGCCGCGCTCAAGCTGCTCGCCGCGCAGCCCGGCGTCGACGCCCGGCGCGTGTTCGTGCTCGGCCACAGCCTGGGCGGCCTGATGGCGCCGCGCATCGTCCAGCGCGCGCCGCGGGCGGCCGGCGCGATCCTGCTCGCCGCGCCGGAGCGCTTCGGCATCGCCACGCTGGAGCGGCAGGTGCGCTACATCGGCCAGTCCGGGGGCGCGCCGCAGGTCGCCCTGGACGCGCAGCTGAAGTCCCTGGCCGCCGCGCGCCAGGCGATCGACGCGGCCGATCCGGCCCAGCCGCCGGCCGGCCGCTTCGCGCACGCGCCGGCCAGCTACTGGCTGAGCCTGCGCGACTACGACGCGGTCGAGACCGCGAAATCGCTGCGCGCGCCGCTGCTGGTGCTGCAGGGCGAGGCGGACTACCAGGTGATCCCGGCGGAAGGATTGGAGCGCTGGCGCGCCGCCTTCGCCGGCGATCCGCGCGTGCGGGTCCGGGCCTATCCGGGGTTGAGCCACCTGTTCATGCCCGCGGGCCGGCCGCCGGGACCGGGCGACCTGGAGCGGCCCGGGCACGTCGATCCGGCGGTGATCCGCGACATCGCCGCCTGGGTCGCCGCGCAGCCGCCGCGCTGAGCCGTTTGCGGCCGGGCCGCGGGCGGCTCTGCTATATTCATGCGCTTGCCCCACGCCCGTGACTGCCATGTTCGAGTCGCTCAGCCAACGCCTCTCCGCCACCGTCAACCGCCTGCGCGGCCGCGGGCGGCTGACCGAGGAAAACATCCGCGAATCGCTGCGCGAGGTGCGCATCGCGCTGCTGGAGGCCGACGTCGCGCTGCCGGTGGTGCAGGCGCTGGTCGAGCGGGTGAAGGCGCGCGCGGTCGGCCAGGAGGTGCTCAAGAGCCTCACCCCGGGCCAGGCGCTGGTGAAGGTGGTCAGCGACGAGCTGACCGCGCTGATGGGCACGGTCAACACCGAGCTCAACCTTGCCGCCACGCCGCCCGCGGTGGTGCTGATGGCCGGCCTGCAGGGCGCGGGCAAGACCACCACGGTCGCCAAGCTGGCCCGTTTCCTCACCGAGCGCAAGAAGAAAAAGGTGATGGTGGTGAGCTGCGACGTCTACCGTCCGGCCGCCATCGAGCAGCTGCGCACGCTGGCCGGGCAGGTCGGCGTGAAGTTCTTCCCGTCCGAGGCGGGCCAGGACCCGGTCGAGATCGCCCGCAACGCCGTCGCCGCGGCGCGCCGCGAGGTGGTGGACGTGCTGCTGGTCGACACCGCCGGCCGCCTGCACGTGGACGCGGCGATGATGGCCGAGATCAAGGCGCTGCACGCCGCGATCGCGCCGGTCGAGACGCTGTTCGTGGTCGACTCGATGACCGGTCAGGACGCCGCCAACACCGCCAAGGCGTTCAGCGAGGCGCTGCCGCTCACCGGCGTGGTGCTGACCAAGACCGACGGCGACGCCCGCGGCGGCGCGGCCCTGTCGGTGCGCTACGTCACCGGCCGGCCGATCAAGTTCCTCGGCGCCGGCGAGAAGACCGACGCGCTGGAGCCGTTCCACCCCGACCGCGTGGCGCAGCGCATCCTCGGCATGGGCGACGTGCTGAGCCTGGTCGAGGAGGTCGAGCGCAAGGTCGACCAGGAGAAGGCGCAGAAGCTGGCCGAGAAGGTCATCAAGGGCAAGCGCTTCGACCTCAACGACATGCGCGACCAGTTGGAGCAGATGACCAACATGGGCGGCCTGGCCGGCCTGATGGACAAGCTGCCGGGCGTGTCGAGCCTGCCCGACAGCGTGAAGTCCAAAGTCAACGACGGCGAGATCAAGCGGATGATCGCCATCATCCAGTCGATGACCAGGAAGGAGCGCCGCCATCCCGACCTGCTCAACGGCTCGCGCCGCGCCCGCGTGGCGCGTGGCTCGGGCACCCAGCCGGCCGACGTCAACCGCCTGCTCAAGCAGTACATGCAGATGGAGAAGATGATGTCCAAGCTCTCCAAGGGCGGCAGCAAGGGCCTGCTGCGGCAGATGCGCGGGGCGATGCGGGGGATGGGGGGCATGGGCGGCGGACTGCCGCCCATGCGGTGAGGGGAGAAATCCAGGGACGAGTAGCGAGCAGCGAGGGTGCCGGCTCGCGCGCCCTCGCTGCTCGCCCCTCGTCCCGCACCCCTTTCTTTTTCCTCCCTTTCCGCTACAATTATGCGTTCACCGCGCTCCGTTCGGGGCGCGTTCGCCGGTCCGGCCGGCCTCTGGAGCTTTTACTATGGTCAAGATTCGTCTTTCGCGCGGCGGCGCCAAGGGCCGTCCGTTCTACCACGTCGTGGTGACCGACCAGCGCAGCAAGCGCGACGGTCGCAGCATCGAGAACCTGGGCTACTACAACCCGACGGCCGCGGGCAAGGACAAGCGCCTGGAGCTGAATGTCGCCCGCGTGAACGAGTGGGTGTCCAAGGGCGCCCAGCTGAGCGACAAGGTCGCCGCGCTCGTGAAGGAAGCCGGCAAGCAGCAGGCGGCCTAAGCATGACCGCAGCCGGTCGGCGCGTCCTGGTCGGGCGCATCGTCGGGCTGTACGGCGTGCAGGGTTGGGTCAAGATCGAATCCTGGACCGAGCCGCGCACGCAGATCTTCCGCTACCAGCCCTGGCTGCTCTCGACGGCGCCGGGCGAGGAGAGGGGGATCGCAGGCGTCACCGGGCGCCCGCAGGGCAAGGGCTTGATCGCCCACCTGCCCGGCGTGGACGACCGCGACGGCGCGGCGGCGCTGGTGGGGCACGACATCTACGTCGCCCGCGAGCAGCTGCCGCCGCCGGGGAAGGACGAGTACTACTGGGTCGACCTCGAGGGACTGGAGGTCGTCACCACGGAGGGCGCGGCGCTCGGGCGGGTCAGCCACCTGTTCGCCACCGGCGCCAACGACGTGGTGGTGGTGCGGGACGGCGGGCGCGAGCGGCTGATCCCCTTCGTCCAGGGTGTTTACGTGCGTTCGGTGGACCTGTCCGGCGGGCGCATGGTGGTGGACTGGGACCCCGAATTCTGAACGTGCGGAGTCGAGGGGCCATGCGCATCGACGTCGTCACGCTGTTTCCCGACTTCGTGCGCCAGTGCGCCGCCGTCGGCGTGGTGGGACGCGCGCAGCAGCGCGAGCTGCTGCAGGTGGAAGCCTGGAACCCGCGCGACTACGCGACCGACAACTACCGTACCGTGGACGGCCGCACCTGCGGCGGCGGGCCCGGGATGGTGATGCTGATCGAGCCTCTGCGCGCGGCCCTGAAGGCCATGCGCGAGGCGGCGCCGGAACCGGCGCACGTGGTTTACCTCAGCCCGCAGGGAGCGCGGCTGACGCAGGGCCGGGTGGAGGCGCTGGCGCGGCTGCCGCGCATCGCCCTGCTCTGCGGGCGTTACGAGGGTGTGGACGAGCGCCTGCTGGCGCGCGAGGTCGACGAGGAGCTGTCCATCGGCGACTACGTGCTGTCCGGCGGGGAACTCGGCGCCGCGGTTATCATTGATGCCGTGGGCCGCCTGCAGGAGGGCGCGCTGAACGACGCGCAGTCGGCCGAGCAGGATTCGTTCTCCAACGGGCTGCTCGACTGCCCGCACTACGCGAAGCCGGTGCACGACGCATACGGCGACGTGCCGGAGGTGCTGCTCTCCGGCGACCACGCGGCGATCCGCCGCTGGCGCCTGAAGCAGTCGCTGGGTCGGACCTGGCTGCGCCGTCCGGACCTGTTGGCGCAAGCCGCGCTGGATGCCGAGTCCCGCGCCTTGCTGGACGAATTCCGCCGCGAATACCGCGCGGCGGGAGAAAAATGAGAAGTGCGGCCATGGATGGCCGCTTTTTGACCCGCGCTCACGGATGAGCGCAAAAAACCAGAGAAGTGCGGCCACGGACGGGCGCTGCATGATTCCCGGCCAGGGACGGCCGCAAAAACCACTGAGGTTGTTGCCATGAACAAGATCATCGAACAGTTCGAAGCCGAGCAGATCACCCGCCAGCTGCCGGAATTCGGCCCCGGCGACACCGTGGTGGTCAACGTCAAGGTGAAGGAAGGCAACCGCGAGCGCGTGCAGGCCTTCGAGGGCATCGTCATCGCCAAGCGCAGCCGCGGCCTGCATTCGGCCTTCACCGTGCGCAAGATCTCGCACGGCACCGGCGTGGAGCGCGTGTTCCAGGCGCACAGCCCGGCGATCGAGTCGGTGCAGGTCAAGCGCAAGGGCAAGGTGCGCGGCGCCAAGCTGTACTACCTGCGCGGCCTGGAGGGCAAGGCGGCCCGCATCAAGGAAGACGTCGCCGCCGCGGCGGCCGCCAAGGCGGCCAAGAACGCCGCCGCCGAGTAATCCCGGCGCCCGCGTCGCATCGAGAGCCCCGCGGAGCGATCCGCGGGG
>Ga0182749_1000179_pt1 | contig 68727 bp, 62 predicted proteins | sample eDN3rd37CKraftMG_FD_128875 | JGI IMG/M metagenome (GOLD analysis project Ga0182749, IMG submission 128875) | Enriched Miracle-Growth compost microbial communities from Emeryville, California, USA - eDNA 3rd pass 37_C Kraft MG (version 2) (version 2) ...
ATCGACGCGAGCCGTCTGCAGGGTCCGATCGGTCATGGCGAGAACGACCCGATCGACAGCAACGACACGGATGCCGGGCGTGCGCGCAACCGCCGCACGGAGCTGCAGGTGCAGCAGTAAGTCCGGTCGCTGCAGTGACGAGGAAAGCCCGGCGCATGCCGGGCTTTCTTTTTGGCGGCAGGCCGTCGCCCGGATGTCGCCGCCGGCACGCCGGCGACACGATGCCTAAACCGGCGGCCGTCGCCGGATGCCATGATGGAGGCCGTGCGACCGTGCCGGGTTCGACAGCATGCCGCGGCCGCCCGAAGATACCCCCATGCCCCGCTCGCCCGCCACGACTCCACGCCACGGCCTTGCCCGCGTGCTCAGCAAGCTCGGCGCCTGCTCGCGCAGCCAGGCCGAGCGCGCCGTGCGCGAGGGGCGCGTCTGCGTGGACGGCCGTCCGGTGCGCGACCCGCAATGGCCCACGTCGCCGGAGCGCCACCGCATCACCCTGGACGACGTGCCGGTCGCTGCCGCGCGGCGCGTGTACCTCGCGCTGAACAAGCCCCGCGGCGTGGTCACCACCGCGGCCGACGAGCGCGGCCGCGCCACGGTCTACGACCTGCTCGCGGCGGCGGGCCTGCCCTGGCTGGGGCCGGTGGGCCGGCTGGACAAGGCCAGCGAGGGCCTGCTGCTGCTGAGCAACGACACCGCGTGGGCCGCGGCGCTCACCGACCCCGCGCGGCACGTGGACAAGACCTATCACGTGCAGATCGACGCCGTGCCGGACGACACCCTGCTGGAGCGGCTGGCGTCCGGCGTGGTGGAAGGCGGCGAGCGGCTGGCCGCGAAGCGCGTTGTCCTGCTGCGCCGCGGGGAGAAGCATGCCTGGCTGGAGATCGTGCTGGACGAGGGCCGCAACCGGCACATCCGCCGCCTGCTCGCGGCCTGCGGCATCGGCGTGCTGCGCCTGGTGCGGACGGCGATAGGGCCGCTCGCGCTGGGCGAACTGCCGAAGGGGCAATGGCGGCACCTGCGCCCGGAGGAGGTGGACCAGCTGGCCCGGGCGGCAGGGAGCGCGGCGAAGCGCCGCGAGGCATGGTCCACCCAGGCTCCGGTGCGCTAAGGTCGGGCCGCCGCGGAAGCGGCCCGCACGACAGCGAGCGTGCGCTCGACGGCCGGATGGACGCCACCGGCGGGAGGGAGCCGGGCGTAGACGGTGTTGCGGCAGGGCGAGCCTGGCTTGCGCACGGCGGCCACCTCGCCGCGCCGCGGGTAGCGTGCGAGGCAGTCGGCGGGCACGATGGACAGGCCACGCCCCGCCGCCACCCAGTCCAGCACTTCCTCCAGCTCCTCGAAATGGGCGGCCACGTCGAGCTGTCCCGGGCTGGCGCCCAGCACCTGGGTGAACCAGGTCGCGAAGACGTAGTCGCTCTCGTCGTAGGTGACGAAGCGCATGCGCCGCAACGCGGCGAGGTCCAGCGCCGGCGCGGGCGAGTGCGCCGGCGCCGCCAGCACGATCTCCTCCGTGCCGACCGGCCGGCAATCCAGCCGGCTGCGCGCCGGCAGCACGTGCACGAAGCCGAGGTCGCAGGCGCCGTCCTCCACTTCGCGCGCCACGTCGTCCGCGGTGGGGAAGCGCATGCGGATCGGCAGGTCGGCCAGCGGGCCGTCGCGGAACAGCGGCAGCAGGACGTAGCGCCCGTACCCGCTCACCGCCGCGATGCGCAGCGGCGGCGCATGGTCCGGCGCCGGCTCCCGCAGCGCGTCGCGCACGCGCGTCCAGTCGCGGCCCATGTCGCGGCAGCAGCCGAACAGGCGCCGGCCGGCCGGGTTCGGCCGTAGCCGGCCGTTGCCGCGCTCGAACAGGGGCAGGCCCAGCGCCTCCTCCAGCCGGCGCAGCTGGTAGCTCACCGCCTGCCCGGTGCGGTGCAGCTCCGCGGCGGCGGCCGGGCGGCCGACCTATGCGCTGGAACGCGCGCCGAGCTTCGGCACGCCGCTGGAGGAGCGCAAGCCGAGCGCGACGGTGCAGGTCGGCTACTTCCACCTGCGCCCCGGCACCGAGGCGCGCTTCCGCCGCGCGCTGGAGGCGGCGCACGCCGCCCTGGCCCGGCTGCCGGGCGCGCCGGCGCACACCTGGTACCGGCTGGTCGCCGGCGGGGACCAGCCGCAGTACCTGCTGATGGTGGCGCGTGCGGACTGGGCCAGCTACGACCGCTTCGACCGCGACGTGCCGGCCCTGCTGGCCGGCGACGCCGATGCGCTGGCGGCTTTCGCCGCCGCGGTCGCCGCGGTCGAGACGGAAAGCTGGCGCTACCGCGCCGACCTCAGCAACCTGCCGTGAGCCCGGCGCCGGCTCAGCCGGCGAGCACGCCCAGCCGGCGGCCCACGCGGGTAAAAGCGTCGATGGCGCGGTCCAGGTGCTCGCGGGTGTGCGCCGCGCTCATCTGCGTGCGGATGCGCGCCTGGCCCTGCGGCACCACCGGGTAGAAGAAGCCGGTGACGTAGATGCCTTCCTCCAGCAGCGCGGCGGCCATCGCCTGCGCCTTGGGCGCGTCGTAGATCATCACCGGCACGATCGGGTGCACGCCTGGCTTGATGTCGAAGCCGGCGGCGGCCATGCGCTCGCGGAAGTAGGCGGTGTTCTCCTGCACGCGCGCGCGCAGCTCGCCGGCCGAGACCAGCATGTCGAACACCTTGATCGCCGCGGCCACCACGTGCGGCGGCAGCGAGTTGGAGAACAGGTACGGCCTGGAGCGCTGGCGCAGCAGCTCGATCACCTCGGCCGGGCCGGTGGTGAAGCCGCCCAGCGCGCCGCCCAGCGCCTTGCCCAGCGTGCCGGTGAAGATGTCGATCTTGTCCAGCACGCCGTGCACCTCGGCCGAGCCGCGGCCGGTGGCGCCGAGGAAGCCGGTGGCGTGGCACTCGTCGATGTGCACCATCGCGCCGTACTTCTCGGCCAGCGCGGCGATCCGGTCGAGCGGCGCGATGAAGCCGTCCATCGAGAACGAGCCGTCGCTGGTGATCAGCTTGGTGCGCGCGCCGGCGGCGTCGGCGGCCTGCAGCTGCTTCTCCAGGTCCGCCATGTCGCAGTTGGCGTAGCGGAAGCGCCTGGCCTTGCACAGGCGGATGCCGTCGATGATCGAGGCGTGGTTGAGCGCGTCGGAGATCACCGCGTCCTCCTCGCCCAGCAGCGGCTCGTACAGGCCGCCGTTGGCGTCGAAGCAGGCGGCGTAGAGGATGGTGTCCTCGGTGCCGAAGAAGTCGGCGATCTTCTTCTCCAGCTGCTTGTGCAGGTCCTGCGTGCCGCAGATGAAGCGCACCGAGGCCATGCCGAAGCCGTGGGTGTCCAGCGCCTGCTTGGCGGCGGCGATCACCTCCGGGTGGTCGGCCAGGCCCAGGTAGTTGTTGGCGCAGAAGTTGAGCACCTTGCGGCCGCCTTCCAGCTCGATCTCGGCCGACTGCGGCGAGACGATGACGCGCTCGCCCTTGAACAGGCCCTGCGCGCGGATGGAATCGAGTTCGGCGGCGTAGCGGTCGCGGGCGGTGTAGGTCACGGTAGGTCTCCGGTCGGGTGGGGCGCTGCGGGATGGGTGCAGGGCGCCCGTTTTCTCTTGGCCGTCATTTCCGCGGAAGCGGGAATCCGTCGGGCCATGTTCTCGCCCGAGGGCGAAACGGTTTCCGCTTCCGCGGGAATGACGCCGGCCCAGTGCAGGCGGGGCCGCAGGGAAGCCGCCGCCTCAGGTCCAGCTGCAGACCACCTTGCCGCACTGGCCGGCGTCCATCAGGTCGAAGCCGCGCTGGAAGTCGTCGATGGCGATCTGGTGGGTGAGCACCTTCTGCAGCGGGAAGCCGGTGAGCACCATCTGGGTCATCTTGTACCAGGTCTCGTACATCCGGCGGCCGTAGATGCCCTGCAGGGTGAGGCCCTTGAAGATCACCTTGTCCCAGTCGATGCCGGCGCCCTTGGGCAGGATGCCGAGCAGGGCGATCCTGCCGCCGTGGTACATGCAGTCGAGCATGTCGTTGAAGGCGCGCGGGTTGCCGCTCATCTCCAGGCCCACGTCGAAGCCTTCCATGTGCAGGTCGGACATCACGTCCTTCAGCGACTGGTTGGCCACGTTCACCACGCGCGTGGCGCCCATGTCGGCGGCCAGCTTCAAGCGGTAGTCGTTGACGTCGGTGACCACCACGTTGCGCGCGCCCACGTGCTTGGCGATGCCGGCGGCGATGATGCCGATCGGGCCGGCGCCGGTGATCAGCACGTCCTCGCCGATCAGGTCGAACTCCAGCGCGCAGTGCGCGGCGTTGCCGTAGGGGTCGAAGAAGGCGGCCAGCTCGGACGGGATCGGGTCCGGGATCGGCCACAGGTTGGAGGCCGGCATGGTCATGTACTCGGCGAACGCGCCGTTGCGGTTCACGCCGATGCCGATGGTGTTCGGGCACAGGTGCTGGCGTCCCGCGCGGCAGTTGCGGCAGTGGCCGCACACGATGTGGCCCTCGGCCGAGACGCGGTCGCCGACCTTGTAGCCGGTGACGCCGGGGCCGATCTCCACGATGCGGCCGACGAACTCGTGGCCGATGGTCAGGCCGGGCTTGATGACGCGCTGGCTCCACTCGTCCCACTTGTAGATGTGCAGGTCGGTGCCGCAGATGGCGGTCTTCTCGATCTTGATCAGCACCTCGTTCGGGCCGACCTGCGGCACCGGCACCTCCTCCATCCAGATGCCTTTCTCGGGGTGGCGCTTGACCAGGGCTTTCATCGTCTGCGGCATGGGGATGTCCGTCGGCAGGCCCGCGTGGCGGGCGGGGAAACGTCCATTATAGAGGCCGCCGGTGCAGCGACGCCTTGCGCGCTGCGGCATCGGCCCGGGCCGCCGCCTACAATGTGCCGATGCCTGCCGACCGCCGTCCGCCCGCCGTGTTCCTGATGGGGCCCACCGCCTCGGGCAAGACCGCGCTCGCCTGCGCGCTGCGGGAACGCTTCCCGGTCGAGCTGGTGAGCGTGGACTCGGCGCTGGTCTACCGCGGCATGGACATCGGCACCGCCAAGCCCGACGCGGCCACGCTGGCCCGGCACCCGCACGCGCTGCTCGACCTGCGCGACCCGGCCGAGCCGTACTCGGCGGCGGACTTCCGCGCCGACGCGCTGGCGGCGATGCGTGCGATCGGCGCGCGGGGCCGCGTGCCGCTGCTGGTCGGCGGCACCGGGCTGTACTTCCGCGCGCTGCAGCGCGGGCTGTCGGCGCTGCCGGAAGCCGAGCCGGCGATCCGCGGGCGGCTGGCCGCGGCGGCGGCGGCGCACGGCTGGCCGTTCCTGCACGCGCGGCTGGCGCGGCTGGACCCGGCGGCGGCGGCGCGGATCGGCCCCAACGACGCGCAGCGGCTGCAGCGCGCGCTGGAGGTGATCGAGCTCACCGGGCGGCCGCTGTCCGAACAGCAGCGCGGCGGCAGCGGCGAGCCCTTTCCCTGGCGCGTGCTCAAGCTGGCCCTGCTGCCGGGCGACCGCCGCCCGCTGCACGAGCGGATCGCCCGCCGCTTCGACGCCATGCTCGCGGCGGGCTTCCTGGACGAGGTGCGCGCCCTGCGCGCGCGCGGCGACCTGCATCCGGACCTGCCCGCCATGCGCGCGGTGGGCTACCGCCAGGCCTGGGAGCACCTGGACGGCATCACCGACGCGGCGGCCTTCCGCGACCGCGGCGTCTACGCCACCCGCCAGCTCGCCAAGCGGCAGGTCACCTGGCTGCGCGGCGAGCTGGACGCCCGCGCGCTCGATCCGGAAAGCCCGCGGCTGCCCGAAACCGCCGCCGCCGCCTTGGAACTGTTCCTGGGCGCCCCCATCTAGCCGTCCCGGGCAACGGCCGGGACTGCGCAGCAGGCCACATCAATGCTGTTCCCCATGCCATTTGAAACCGGCTAACATCCCCTTGTCTTGGGCCGGGCGCCGCGTGCGTCTTTCTCCGGCCCGCCGTTTGCGAGGGGGGAAACAACAATGTCCAAAGGGCAGTCATTGCAAGATCCATTTCTCAACGCACTGCGCCGCGAGCGCGTGCCGGTAGCCATCTATCTCGTCAACGGCATCAAGCTGCAGGGCACGATCGAATCGTTCGACCAGTTCGTCGTCCTGCTACGCAACCAGGTGAGCCAGATGGTCTACAAGCACGCCATCTCGACCGTGGTGCCCAGTCGCAACGTCCGCGTCGGCAACGGCCACGACGGCCATGGCCACGAAGGCCATGCCGACGCGCACCCCACGTCCGCCGAGGCGGAAGGCTGATCGATTCTGTTTGACCGTCAGAAGAAGGGCGAACGCGCCGTCCTGGTGCTGCCGCATTCGCGCGGGGAGAGCGACGCGGCGCGGCGGGCGGAGGAATTCGCCGAGCTGGTGAAGTCGGCCGGCGCCGAGGTGCTGGGTAGCGTCTCGGCGCGGGTCGAGCAGCCCAATCCGCGCTACTACATCGGTTCCGGCAAGGCCGAGGAGGTCGCCGAGATGGTGCGCGCGCTCGGCGCCGACCTGGTGCTGGTCGACCACCAGCTATCGCCGGTGCAGGAGCGCAACCTGGAGAAGCTGCTCAACGTCCGCGTGATCGACCGCGCGGGCCTGATCCTGGACATCTTCGCCCAGCGCGCCCGCTCGCACGAGGGCAAGCTGGAAGTGGAGCTGGCCCAGCTCAAGCACCTGGCCACCCGCCTGGTGCGCGGCTGGACCCACCTGGAGCGCCAGCGCGGCGGCGCGATCGGCCTGCGCGGCCCGGGCGAGACCCAGCTGGAAACCGACCGCCGCCTGCTCGGCGAGCGCGTGAAGATGCTCACCAGGCGGCTGGAGAAGGTGCAGACCCAGCGCGGCCAGCAGCGCCGCGCGCGCCTGCGCAACACCGTGCCGCGGGTGGCGCTGGTGGGCTATACCAACGCGGGCAAGTCCACCCTGTTCAATGCGCTGACCGCCGGCGAGGTGTACGCGGCCGACCAGCTGTTCGCCACGCTCGACCCCACCGTGCGCCGCATCGAGGACCTGTCCTGCGGGCCGGCCGTGCTGGCCGACACCGTGGGCTTCGTGCGCGACCTGCCGCACGACCTGGTCGCCGCCTTCCGCGGCACGCTGGCCGAGGCGCGCGACGCCGACCTGCTGCTGCACGTCAGCGACGCCGCCGACGAGGAGCGCGAGCACCTGCGCCAGGTGGTCGACCAGGTGCTGGAGGAGATCGGCGCCGGCGACATCCCGCAGCTGCGGGTGATGAACAAGATCGACGTCCTCCCGGCCGGCGCGGCATCGGCCGGCGCCGACGGCGAAGAGCGGGAAACCGCCGTTTCCGGGCGGGACGCCGGGGCCCGGAACACGTCGCCGCGCATCGACCGCGACGCGCAGGGCCGGCCGCACACCGTGTGGCTGTCCGCCGCCACCGGCGCGGGCCTGGACCTGCTGCGCGAGGCGCTGGGCGAGCTGCTGGGCGGCGACCGCGTGCGCTCGGAGCTGCGCCTGCCGCTCACCGCCGGGCGCCTGCACGCCAGGCTGAAGGCGGCCGGGGCGATCGCCGGGGAGCGCGTGGACGAGGACGGCTGGCACCTGTCGATCGACGCGCCGCGCGCGGTGCTCAGCGCACTGGGTGGCGCGGAGGCGGAGCCGGTGCGCGCGCTGCTGGGCGGGATGCGGGCCGACGCGGGCTGAGCGCCGCCGGCCGCCGTGCCGCCACCGCGGCCTGAACAACGCACCGCATCGCGCTTCGTCATCCCGGCGCAGGCCGGGATCCGGTGGCGACAAGGCCCGGCCAGGCCGCACCGTCCCTGGATGGCGCGCTGCGCTCGCCTCCGCGGGGTCGTCCGCTGCGCGGACGTTCTGCGCGCTTCGCGCTGACCCGGCCTGCGCCGGAACGGCGACGGAGAGCATGCCGCTGGCGTGAAGCCGCGGTCATCCGCGGCCCAGGGGCATCCAGCGCGACATCCGCTATCCGGATGCGAAACCCGCGATCCCTCCAGCCCGCAAAAGGATGCCCCCGAACACCGGGGGCATCGCGCGGGCAGGCCGGGGAGGGCGCCTGCTCAGAACCAGAAGCCCAGCTGCACGCCGTAGGTGCGCGGCGGCAGGTACTGCGAGGTGAAGGCCACCGTGCCGTCGGCCAGCAGCGTGCTGCCGGCGGCGCTGCTCTTGACCTTGCCGTCGGACACGTTCTGCACGTAGGCGTTGACGTACCACTTGTCGCCCGGCTCGGTGTAGCGCAGCGAGACGTCGCCGCGGACGTAGGACTTCTGCTTGTCGCCGGCGCCGAAGTTGAACCAGCTCAGCCACTGCGCGCTCTGGTACTGCGCGCTCAGGCGCGGGGTCAGGCGGCCGCCGTTGCCCAGCACGAAGTCGTGCTCGTAGATGGCGGTGAGCGAGACGTTCGGCGCGTGCGGCAGGTCGTTGCCGGAGATGTCCATGCAGTTGTTGCTGATGGTCGATTCCGGCGGGCAGGCGGTCGGCACGTAGTAGTCGTTGCTGGCCGCGTACTTCTCCGTGCCGAGCTTCTTCTCCGGGATCCACGACAGGATCAGGTTGGCGCGGTCGTTGGCCTGCGAGTAGGCCAGCTCGGACTCGAAGCCGGCCACCTTGGTCTTGCCGCCGACGTTGGCGAAGCCCAGGCCGTGCGTGCCGTCGGGGTAGGTGACCGGCGCGGACAGCTGGTAGTTCTTGAACACCTCGTAGTAGGCCGCGCTGTTCCAGGTCAGGTGGCCGTCGAGGAAGGCGAACTTGGCGCCGATCTCGTAGTTGGTCAGCGTCTCGGGCTTGTACAGCGCGCCGCCGTCCTGCGTGCCGCCGGACTTGTAGCCGGTGGAGACGCTGGCGTAGATCAGGCCGTCCGGGCCCAGGTCGTGGTCCACGCGCACCAGCCAGGTCGGCTTGCTCTTGCTGTAGGTGGCGTCGTTGCGCTGGCTGATGCTGAAGCCGACGTCGCCGGGCTGCTCGCCGGGCGAGATCGGCAGCTGCGGGTAGGCCGGGTCGTAGGCCCAGCCCCAGTTGATGCCGCCGTTGTTCTCGCGCCGGTCGTGCGACCAGCGCGCGCCGCCGGTGAGGCGCCAGCTGTCGCTGATGTGCCAGGTGGCCTGGCCGAAGACCGCGGCGGTGGACACCACTTCCTCCGGCTGGATGAACGAGCCCTGCCAGTTCACGGTGCCCTGCTGGGTGCCGTTCATGATCGGGATGTCGAAGCGGATGTTGTTGTTCTCGTGCGCGTAGTACAGGCCGAGGATCCAGTCCAGCGCGTTCTCGCCGGTGGACTTCAGGTCCAGCTCGTGGCTGTAGCTCTTGTAGTTGGAGAAGTTGGTGCGGTCCTCCTGGTACACGCCATTGGTGGCGAAGCTGGTCGGCACGTTGACGCCGGCGTCCTGGTCGTAGTCGCTCTTGCCGGAGTAGCGGTTGAAGCCGGCCACGTAGGTCAGCTGCACGCCGTCGCCGATGTTCCAGTCCATGCGGCTGCGCACCGTGTGCGAGGTGCGGTCCAGATACGGCGCCACGTCGATCAGCGCCGACCAGAAGTCCTGGCCCGGGCGCGGATGCTGCATCAGGTTCATGCTGGGCGTGCCGCGGTCGGCGAAGTACTCGTAGGACAGGTCCCACAGGAAGCTGTCGGAAGGCTGCCAGCGCGCGCTCACGCGGGCGGCCGACTGGTCCTGCGCGTCGTACTTCTTGCCCTTCTGCACGAACAGGTTGGTATTGATCGGCTGGAAGGCGGCCGGGTCGCCGCCGGCGGCGAGGTAGTTCGCGCGCTGCTGGTCCACCGCGGGGATCTGGCCGACCGGGTTCTGGTAGTCGACGTAGCCGTCGTGCTGCTCGTGCACCGCCGCCACGCGCATGGCAAAGGTGCTGCTGACCGGCAGGTTCACCGCGGCGCGCACGCCGCTCTGGTTGAAGTTGCCCGCCTCGACCATGCCGTTGCCGTAGAAGCCGCCGCCGATGTCGGGCTTGGCGGTGGTGAAGCTGATCGCGCCGGCGGTGGAGTTGCGGCCCCACAGCGTGCCCTGCGGGCCGCGCAGCACTTCCACGCCGTCCATGTCCAGCAGCAGGCCGGCGGCGGCCTCGGCGCGCGGGGTGTACACGCCGTCGACGAAGGTGGCGACCTCGGGGTCGGCGTACTCGGTCTTGGCCGAATCGTTGCCGATGCCGCGCAAGGTCAGCGTGACCACGCCGTGGTCGCCCTGCGAGGTGCCCTGCAGGCCGGGCACCAGCTTGACGATGTCCTGCACGGTCATCACGCGCTCCTTGTCGAGCGTGTCGGCCGTGATCGCGCTGACCGCGACCGGCGTCTTCTGCAGCGGGGTCTCGCGCTTGGTGGCGCTGACCTCGATGGCATCGAGCTGTTTGACCTTCCTGGCCTGGTCCTGCTTGTTCGCCTGGTCCTGCGGCGAGGCGTCCTGGCCCGCCGCGAGGGCGGGGCCGGTGGCGAGTACGGCGGTCAAGGCCACGTACAGCGCCGAGTAGCGCAGCTTCATTTCGCTTCCCCTCCAAAGTCGTTCCGAATATGGATGCCGTCGGCGTGAAAGGCGTCGAACGGCTTTGCCCCGTGCCATCTGACAGCGCTGTCATTTCCCGATCTGACAGCGCTGTCATGGTTTGATGGTATTGTGATCCGCGACGCAATGCTTGACGCATAGCAGCAAGCCTGGGAGGGCGGCGATGGCACGGTTGCGCAAGATACTGATCGTGGGCGGCGGCGCGGCCGGCTGGCTGGTCGCCTGCTACCTGGCCAAGGCGGTGAACGCGGCCGCGCCGGACGCGATCCGGGTGGAGCTGGTGGAGTCGCCCGGCATCGGCCTGCTGGGCGTGGGCGAGGCGACCTTCCCGTCGATCCGCGGCACGCTGTCGGCGATCGGCCTGGACGAACGCCGCTTCCTCGCCGGCGCCACCGCGACCTACAAGCAGGGCATCCACTACCGCCACTGGGTGCGGCCGCCCGGCGCGCCCGGTGCCGACCACTTCTTCCATCCGTTCAACGCGCCCAGCCAGCGGCCCGGCGGCCCCGAGCTGCTGCCCTACTGGCTGCTGGGCGAGGCGCCCGCCGGCCTGTCGTTCGCCGAGGCGGTGTCGATGCAGACCCTGCTGGTCGGGCACAACCGCGCGCCCAAGCGCCTGCGCGACCCGGACTACCAGGGGCCGCTCAACCACGCCTACCACTTCGACGCGGCGCTGTTCGCCCGCGTGCTCGCCGAGCACGGCGAGCGGACCCTGGGGGTGAGGCGGCACCTGGCCACCATCGGGCGCGTCGAGCTGGACGAGGGCGGCGCGATCGCCGGCGTGGTCACCGCCGAGCTCGGCACGTTCAGCGCCGACCTCTACGTCGACTGCACCGGGCTGCGCAGCCTGCTCAGCGGCGGCGCCATGCGCTCGCCGTTCCGCAGCCGCCGCGACGTGCTGTTCGCCGACCGCGCGGTGGCGATGCAGGTGCCGTACCCGTCGCCGGACGCGCCGATTCCCTCCTGCACCATCGCCACCGCGCAGGAGGCCGGCTGGATCTGGGACATCGGCCTGCAGCGGCGCCGCGGTACCGGCTACGTGTACTCCTCGCGCCACACCAGCCAGGAGCGCGCGGAGGAGGTGTTCCGCCGCTACCTCGGCCCCGCCGCCGAGGGCGTCGAGCCGCTGCACATCAGGTTCGAGACCGGCTACCGCCCGCAGCACTGGCGCAGGAACTGCGTGGCGGTGGGCCTGGCCGGCGGCTTCGTGGAGCCGCTGGAATCCACCGGCATCGCGCTGGTCGAGCTGGGCGCGTACCTGCTCACCCACCTGCTGCCCGGCGACACCGGCGACATGGAGCGGGCCGCGCGCCACTACAACGAGATGATGGTGGCCCGCTACGAGCGCATCATCGACTTCATCAAGATGCACTACTGCCTGAGCCAGCGCCGCGACGCGCCGTTCTGGGCCGACAACGCCGATCCGGCGGGCATCCCCGACGCGCTGAGGGACAAGCTGGCGCAATGGCGCCACCGCCCGCCGCACCGGCTGGACTTCGTCGGCGACCTGGAGATGTTCCTGGTCTCCAGCTGGCAGTACGTGCTGTACGGCATGGAGTTCAGGACCGACCTCGAACCGATGCGCAGCGCCTATCCGCGCGCGGAGGAGGCGCGGCGCGAGTTCGCGATGATCCAGCTGGCCGCGCGCCAGGCCCTGGGCGACCTGCCCGGGCACCGCGAGCTGGTCGAGGGCCTGTGCCGCGAGCACGCGCAACGCGGCCGGGACGCGGCCGCGGCGGCGGCCGGCTGAGGGCGGGACATGCCCCGGCGGGCGAACCGCCGGGGGCAATCTGCTAACATTCGCGGTTGGGCCGCCTCATCGCGCCTGATTCTCCCCCTCACCGCGATCCGCCACCGCCGACCCGTCACCATGCCGAATGCCCGTTCGACCCATGCCCGGCCGTCCGCGTCGGTCCGTCCCCTGCCTGCGGGAGCCTGAGCCCATGGCCTGGAACGAGCCCGGCAGCAACGGCCAGCGCGATCCCTGGAACCGCAACCGCCCCTCCGGCGACAAGCACGGCCTGGAGCAGGCCTGGCGCCAGCTCAAGGCCAGGCTCGGCAAGTTCGGCGGCGGTCCCGGCGGCCTGGCCACCATCGTGCTGGCCTTCGTGCTCGCCTGGCTGCTGTGGAGCGCCTGCGTGGTGGTCGGCCCCACCGAGTCCGGCGTGGTGCTGCGCTTCGGCCAGTACGCCCGCACCCTCGGCCCGGGCCTGCACTTCAAGCTGCCGCGGCCGATCGAGAGCGTGGCCAAGGTCGAGACCACCCGCGTGCGCTCGGTGGCCGGCAACGTGCGCATGCTGACCCGCGACGAGAACATCATCACCATCGACTTCACCGTGCAGTACCAGGCACTCGACGCGCGCAAGTACCTGTACTCGGTGGACAACATCGACACCACCATCGCCGCCGCCGCCGAGGCCGCGGTGCGCACGGTGATCGGCCAGAGCACGATGGACCAGATCCTCTCCGGCCAGGGCTCGGCGCTGGTGGCCGACGCCGGCAAGACGCTGCAGCACACCCTGGACGGCTACGACTCGGGCGTGCGCGTGACCGAGGTGAGCTTCCAGAACGTCGCCCCGCCGCAGGAAGTGAAGGACGCCTTCGACGACGTCAACAAGGCCCGCGAGGACAAGCAGAGCGCGGAGAACAACGCGCTGGCCTACGCCAGCAAGGTGGTGCCGATCGCCCGCGGCGACGCCGCGCGCATCGCCGCCGAGGCCGAGGGCTACAAGGCCGAGCGCATCGCCCGCGCGCAGGGCGACGCCGAGCGCTTCAGCCTGCTGCTGAAGGAATACCGGGCCGCGCCCGAGGTCACCCGCCGCCGCCTGTGGCTGGAGACGATGGAGCAGGTGCTGGCCGACAACGCCAAGGTGATCGACGGCTCCGGCGGCCGCAACATCATCAACCTGCCGTCCGCCCCGGCGGCCGCGGCGCCGCCGGCCGTGCAGGCCGACGCCGCGCAGGGCGGCGCCACCGAGGCCAAGCCATGAAGATCGGAGCCGTGGTCCTGGCCGTGCTGCTGGTGCTGCTCGGCCTCAACAGCGCCTTCGTGGTGAACGAGGGGCAGAACGCGCTGCTGCTGCAGTTCGGCCGCATCGTGCGCACCGACTACAGGCCGGGCCTGCACTTCAAGCTGCCGCTGCTGCAGCAGGTGATCCGCCTGGACGACCGCATCCTGGAGCTGGACGCCGACTCGGAGCGCTACTTCACCTCCGAGAAGAAGAGCGTCGTGGTCGACTTCTACGTGAAGTGGCGCATCGCCGACAACGCCGCCTACTACCGCGCCACCCGGGGCGACCAGGCGCAGGCCGTGCAGCGCCTCACCCCGATCGTGAAGGACGCGCTGCGCTTCGAGTTCAACGCGCGCGACCTGCAGGAGCTGGTCTCCGGCGGCCGCAAGGACATTTCCGAGCGCGTGCGCCAGCTCACCGACGCCTCCGCGCGCAGGAACCTGGGCATCGCCGTGGTGGACGTGCGCATCAAGCGCATCGACCTGCCGGAGGAGGTGAGCGAGTCGGTCTACAAGCGCATGCGCGCCGAGCGCCTGCAGCTGGCCAACGAGCTGCGCTACACCGGCCAGGAGGCCGCCGAGAAGATCCAGGCCGACGCCGACCGTCAGGGCCAGGTGCTGCGCGCCGACGCCGAGCGCGACGCTGCCCGCACGCGCGGCGAGGGCGACGCCCAGGCCGCCGCGATCTACGCGCAGGCCTACGGGCAGGACCCGGAGTTCTTCGCCTTCTACCGCAGCCTGGGCGCCTACCGCGCCGCCTTCGGGGACGGCAAGGGCGTGATCGTGCTGAAGCCGGACGCCGAGCTGCTGCGCTACTTCAACGACGCCGGCGCCAGGCGCTGAGGCCGCCGCGATGCCGCGCGAGCTCTACGCCGCCCTGTGCCTGGTCCTGGTCGTCGAGGGCCTGCTGCTGTTCGCGGCGCCGCGCGGCTGGCAGGCCATGGTGCGCGAGGCGATGAAGCTGCCGCCGCGCATCTTGCGCCTGTGCGGCGCCGGCGCGATGGTGCTCGGCCTGCTGGCGCTGCGGCTGGTCCACTGAGCCTGCACGGCCTTTCGATTCCATTCCCACCACAAGGCTCCCCGCGGAGCGCACCCGAACGAGCGAGAAGATCATGGGCAAGTCAGTCGTCATCCTAGGAGCCCAGTGGGGCGACGAAGGCAAGGGCAAGATCGTCGACCTGCTGACCGAGCGGGTCGGCGCGGTCGCGCGCTTCCAGGGCGGCCACAACGCCGGCCACACCCTGGTCATCAAGGGCAAGAAGACCGTGCTGCACCTGATCCCCTCGGGCATCCTGCGCGACGACGCGCTGTGCCTGATCGGCAACGGCGTGGTGCTGTCGCCGGCCGCGCTCAAGCAGGAGATCGAGGAGCTGGAGGCGCAGGGCGTGCACGTGCGCTCGCGCCTGAAGATCAGCCCGGCCACGCCGCTGATCATGCCCTACCACATCGCCGTGGATAAGGCGCGCGAGGCCGCCGCCGGCAAGGGCGCGATCGGCACCACCGGCCGCGGCATCGGCCCGGCCTACGAGGACAAGGTGGCCCGCCGCTCGATCCGCGTGGCCGACCTGATGTACCCGCACGAGCTGCCGGAGAAGGTCCGGGCGGCGGTGGACTACCACAACTTCATCCTCACCCAGTGGCTGAAGGCGGAGGCGGTGGACTACCAGCAGGTGCTGGACGACGCGCTGGCCTACGGCGAGTTCATCCGTCCGATGGTGGACGACGTCGCCACCATCCTGCACGACGTGCGCAAGAGCGGCGGCCACATCCTGTACGAGGGCGCGCAGGGCGCGCTGCTGGACATCGACCACGGCACCTATCCCTACGTCACCTCGTCCAACACCACCGTCGGCGGCGCGCTGGCCGGCACCGGCGTGGGCGCGGGCGACATCGACTACGTGCTGGGCATCTGCAAGGCCTACGCCACGCGCGTGGGCGGCGGCCCGTTCCCCACCGAGCTGCACGACGAGATGGGCGAGCGCCTGCGCAAGGTCGGCAACGAGTTCGGCGCCAGCACCGGCCGCCCGCGCCGCTGCGGCTGGATCGACCTGGTGGCGCTCAAGCGCGCGGTGCAGATCAACGGCATCAACGGCCTGGCCATCACCAAGCTGGACGTGCTCGACGGCCTACCCAGCATCAAGGTGTGCATCGCCTACGAATACCGCGGCAAGCGCCGCGAGCTGGCGCCGCTGGACGCCGACGGCTGGGCCGAATGCAAGCCGGTCTACCTGGAATTCCCCGGCTGGGAGGAATCCACCGCCGGCATCCGCGAGTGGGACAAGCTGCCCGCCGCCGCCCGCGCCTACCTGCGCGCGGTGGAGGAACTGTCCGGCTGCAAGCTCTCCATCGTCGCCACCGGCGCCGACCGCGAGGACACCATCGTGCTGGACGATCCGTTCGCCTGAGCGGCATGCCGCACCGGGAACGGAGAAGCCCCGCCTCGAGCGGGGCTTTTTCGTGGGGAGCACGCATGCCGGGCGCCCGCGGGCCGCATTCGTGCGGCAACCGACGGGCTCGGCGCCGGCGCACGGCCGCCGCCGGTTCGATACCTCCGCGCCGCCGCCGGCCGGCGGCCCGGTCGGAAGGCCGTGCCGGTCATGAATGTGAGCGTCTGCTTTGCCGCGATTTCACGGCCGCGGTACCCGGGTTCGCCTAGAACGGACTCGGCCGCAATTCCGCGGCGTCGGAGGTTGTCATGGACAAGAATCGCATCGAAGGCACCAAGCACGAGATCAAGGGCACCATCAAAGAAGGCGTGGGCAAGGTCACCGGCAACCCGCTGAAGCAGGCGGCGGGCAACATCGAGAAGAATGCCGGCAAGGTACAGAAGGAAGTCGGCAGGGAGCTGGACCGCCAGCGCGAGGCCGAGCGCCGTCACTGAGCAGTTCGTCCGGGATGGGCAGCGCAAGGTGCCCGCCGGATCGATCCCGCGCAGGAAAGCATGGGCCCGCCATGGCGGGCCTTCGCTTTGTCCGCTTGGTGCCGGATGGAATCCGCCGCTTGCGCCGACGCCGACAGGGTTGCGGTCCCGGACGAGGGAACGATTCTCCTTCCGGCCACGGTCGATGCGGCGGCGCCGAAGGCCGGGTCCGGGCCGGGCAGGGCACCGGCCCACGCTGCAGCGCGTCCCGCCATCGCTTTCGCCGCTTCGCCTGCGCATGACCTGCGGCCATGGGCCGCGTCACTGGTGTTCACTGCCCTGCGGGCGGCGGGCGCATCCAGTTCCTGCCTTCGGCTTGCTGCGTGGCTCCGCGCCGCGCGGCAGCAGGGTGGCACACGCCTTCGCCCGTGCGCCGGGCGGCCTTGTCGTGCGGCGGCCGGCATGCATGTTCGTATTCGGGAGCGATGCGGGCGGTTGAGCGGGGGCCATGACTTCCGGCGGTGTCCGCGGCCGGCCGGCGGGCCGCACCATGGGCGTATTTCGCACCCATTCCCGGCGACGGTACGCCGGGAGCACCGTCACGAGGACACGTCCCATGCGCAGACACCTGGTATCCGCCATCGCCCTGGCCCTGGCCGGCGCTTCCTTCGCCGGCCTGGCGACCACGCCCGCCGCCGCGCCCCGGGCCCGGCAGCAGGTCACCACCCAGCTGCCGCGCACCGTGCGGCCCACGCACTACGCGGTGGCGGTGACGCCGCATGCCGACAAGCTGGCTTTCGACGGCACCGTGGCGGTGGACGTGCAGGTGCTCAAGCCCACCGCCAGCATCATGCTGAACGCGATCGACATGGCGTTCTCCTCGGTGAAGCTGGCCGCCGCCGACGGCAAGGCCGCCTTCCCGGCACCGAAGGTGAGCGTGGACGGGAAGGCGCAGACCGCCACCTTCACCTTCGCCAGGCCGATCGCGCCGGGCAGCTACACGCTGACCATGGCCTACACCGGCAAGATCGGCACCCAGGCCAACGGCCTGTTCGCGATCGACTACGACACCGCCTCGGGCAAGAAGCGCGCGCTGTACACCCAGTTCGAGAACTCCGACGCGCGCCGCTTCATCCCCTCGTGGGACGAGCCGGCGTACAAGGCCACCTTCGACCTCAGCGTGACCGTGCCGGCCGGCGAGATGGCGGTGAGCAACATGCCGGTGGCCGCGCGGACCGACCTCGGCAACGGCCTGGCCAGGGTGACCTTCCAGACCTCGCCGAAGATGTCCACCTACCTGCTGTTCTTCGGCCTGGGCGACTTCGAGCGCGCCACCACCACGGTGGACGGCACCGAGATCGGCGTGATCACGCAGAAGGGCAAGCGCGACCAGGCGGCCTTCACGCTGGAGTCGGCCAGCGCCGTGCTGAAGGAATACAACGACTACTTCGGCGTGCCGTACCCGCTGCCGAAGCTGGACAACATCGCCTCGCCGGGGCAGAGCCAGTTCTTCTCGGCGATGGAGAACTGGGGCGCGATCTTCACCTTCGAGTACGCGCTGCTGCTCGACCCGTCGATCTCCACCCAGGGCGACAGGGAGCAGGTGTTCAACACCGCCGCGCACGAGATGGCGCACCAGTGGTTCGGCGACCTGGTGACCATGGCCTGGTGGGACGACCTGTGGCTCAACGAGGGCTTCGCTTCGTGGATGGCCGGCCGCATCACCGAGAAGCTGCACCCGGAATGGAACACCAGGCTCGACGCGATCGGCGTGCGCGAGGGCGCGATGTCGCGCGACGCGGTGGCCACCACGCATCCGGTGGTGCAGCACGTGGAGACGGTGGAGCAGGCCAGCCAGGCCTTCGACGCGATCACCTACGCCAAGGGCGAGGCGGTGATCCGCATGCTGGAGGGCTACGTCGGCCCCGAGGCCTGGCGCCAGGGCGTGCGCGACTACATCAAGGCGCACGCCTACGGCAACACCGTGTCCGACGACCTGTGGCACGCGATGGACGGCGTGGCCGGCGGCAAGCCGATCACCACGGTGGCGCACGACTTCACGCTGCAGCCGGGCGTGCCGCTGATCGAGGTGGACTCGGCCCTGTGCAGCGGCGGCGCGACCACCGTCAGGCTGACCCAGGGCGAGTTCACCAAGGACCGCCCGGGCAAGCGGCCGCTGCGCTGGCACGTGCCGGTGATCGCGCAGGTGGTGGGCCACGCCGCCGCCAGCACGCTGGTGGACGGCCAGGCCACGCTGAAGCTGGAAGGCTGCGGCCCGGTGCTGGTCAACGCCGGGCAGAGCGGCTACTACCGCACGCTGTACGCGCCGACGCAGTTCGCGGCGCTGAAGGACGGCTTCACCAGGCTGGCGCCGATCGACCAGCTCGGCCTGATGGGCGACACCTGGGCGCAGGGCATGGCCGGCCTGCAGCCGGTGTCCGATTTCCTCGACCTGGCCAAGGCCACGCCGGCGGATGCCGACCCGGAGATCTGGGCCGAGGTGGCCGGCAGCTTCGCCAGCCTGGACGCCTACTACCGCGGCGACAAGGCGCGGCAGGCGCGCTTCCGCGCCTACGCGGTGAGGCAGCTCAAGCCGGCGTTCGAGCGCCTGGGCTGGCAGTCGCGCAAGGGCGAGAGCACCTCCGCCACGCTGCTGCGCACGCAGCTGATCGGCGTGCTGGCCGAGCTGGGCGACCAGGACGTGCTGAACGAGGCGCGCCGCCGCTACGAGGCGCAGTCGAGCGACCGGGACGCGGTGCCGGCCGAGCTGCGCAAGACCATCCTGGCCATCGTGGCGACCCACGCCGACGCCGCCACCTGGGACAAGCTGCACGCGCAGGCCAAGGCGGAGAAGACCCCGCTGATCAAGGACCACCTGTACGACATGCTGGCCCTGGCCGAGGACGCGGCGCTGGCCCGGCGCGCGCTGGACCTGGCGCTCACCGACGAGCCGGGCGCCACCAACAGCGCCGGCATGATCGCCGCGGTGGGCTACCGCCACCCGGAGCTGGCCTACGACTTCGCCATGGCGCACCGCGCGCAGGTGGACAAGCTGGTCGACTCCACCTCCAGCAGCCGCTACTACCCGGCGCTGGGCGGCAGCTCGTTCCAGCCGTCGATGATCGACAAGATCAAGGCCTACGAGCAGACCATCGCGCCGAGCTCGCGCCGCGCGGCGGAAACCGTGATCGCCAACATCAAGTACCGCATGATGATCCGCAACGAGCGCCTGCCGGCGGTGGACGCCTGGCTGCAGAAGAACGGCGGCTGATCACCGCGCGGCCTGCCATCCAGGCGTCGAGGGAAGGCCCCGTGCGGGGCCTTTCTTCTGGGCGCTTCCCGCTCGTCATTCCTGCGCGGTGCTTTTCAACAGCCGAAGGGGTGACCAGCAGAATGCGGTACCTTTGCGTTCCATGGCCTGCAGGCGCTGGATGCGAGTTTTTGCCGGGGTGGGCAAAATCAGCAATGGCCTTCCGGAGACTGAGCGCCGGAATTAGGCTATGGCCGTAGCCGGATGTCGTCGTCGAACAGAGGGGGAGCCATGAACGTCTTTCCTAGGTTCTTTGCGGGGGCCGCAGCGGCCGTGTGCTTGGCGCAGCCCGCATGGGCGGACTGGCGGCCGGCCAATCCCGACGTTGCCGCGGCGGCGAAGGATGCGCGAATCGCCGCCGCCCTGAACGCGGTGAACGCGATCGATCGCGCCGCCGTCCGCGATGACCACGCCGCCTTCGCCGCGCTTCTGGCCGATGACCTGGCCGTCAACAACCCCCAGAACGGCGTGTCCGTGCGCGGCGCGACCGCCCAGCGCAGCGCTGCCGGCAAGATCAGCTACGTCCGTTACGACAGGATCGTGGAATACGCAGGGCTGCGCGATGGCATGGTCCTGCTGATGGGAGAGGAGATCGTCCAGCCCAGGGGCGACGGCAACGCGCCGGCCAGTGAAGTCCATCGGCGCTTCACCGACCTCTGGAAGCCGGTGGGCGGAAGCTGGCGTCTTACGGCCAGGCAGGCAACCATCATCAACCGCCCCTAGAGCGCCCCGGTCCGCGCCGTTGCCGTTCAGTGGCAGCCGCTGCGGCGGCATTCGGCGGAGATCGAAAGACAAAGGCCCCCACGGGGCCTTTGCCTCGAAGCGTGGATGATCGGGCGTGTCAGGCCACGTTCGGCTCGCTGAAGGCCTCGATCTCGCCCTTGAACGCCTCCACCGGCACGCAGCTGCAGAACACGTTCTTGTCGCCGTAGACGTTGTCCACGCGCGCCACCGGGGGCCAGTACTTCTGCCGCTTCAGCGAGGGCAGCGGGAAGGCGGCCAGCTCGCGCGGGTAGGCGTGGGTCCACGCGGTCGCGGACACCTGGGTGGCGGTGTGCGGGGCGTGCTTGAGCGGGTTGTCCTCGCGGTCGAGCTTGCCCTGCTCCACCGCGCGGATCTCCTCGCGGATCTGGATCATCGCGTCGACGAAGCGGTCCAGCTCGTGCTTGGACTCGCTCTCGGTCGGCTCGACCATCAGCGTGCCGGCCACCGGGAAGGACAGCGTGGGCGCGTGGAAGCCGAAGTCGATCAGGCGCTTGGCCACGTCCTCGGCGCTGATCCCGGTGGCGTCCTTGAGCGGGCGCAGGTCGAGGATGCACTCGTGCGCCACCAGGCCGTTGCGGCCGGTGTAGAGCGTCTCGTAGTGCGGCGCCAGCCGCCTGGCGACGTAGTTGGCGTTGAGCAGCGCGACCTGGGTGGCCTTGCGCAGCCCGGCGGCGCCCATCAGGGTGATGTACATCCAGCTGATCGGCAGGATCGAGGCCGAGCCGAAGCTGGCGGCGGAGACCATGCCCACGTGGTTTTGTTGAGAAGTGCGGCCATGGATGGCCGCTTTTTGATCTTCGCCGACATGGATGTCGGCATAAGTACGCGGCAGGAACGGAGCCAGATGCGATTTCACCGCGCACGGCCCCACGCCCGGACCGCCGCCGCCGTGCGGGATGCAGAAGGTCTTGTGCAGGTTGAGGTGCGAGACGTCCGAGCCCCACTTGCCCGGCTTGGCCAGGCCGACCAGCGCGTTCATGTTGGCGCCGTCGGTGTACACCTGGCCGCCGTGCCTGTGCACGATCTGGCAGATCTCCACCACGTCCTCCTCGAACACGCCGTGGGTGGAGGGGTAGGTCATCATGATCGCGGCGAGGCGGTCGGAATACTTCTCGGCCGCGCGGCGGATGTCCTCCACGTCCACGTTGCCGTTGGCGTCGCACTTGGTCACCACCACCTGCATGCCGCACAGCTGCGCGGAGGCCGGGTTGGTGCCGTGGGCGGACTCCGGGATAAGGCAGATGTCGCGGTGGCCCTCGCCGCGCGCGCGGTGGTAGGCACGGATCGCCAGCAGGCCCGCGTACTCGCCCTGCGCGCCGGAGTTGGGTTGCAGGCTCACCGCGTCGTAGCCGGTGCATTCCACCAGCATCGCCTCCAGGCCGTCGATCAGCTCCTTGTAGCCCTGCGTCTGCGCGGCGGGGGCGAGCGGGTGGATGTTGGCGAACTCAGGCCAGGTCACCGGGATCATCTCGGCGGTGGCGTTGAGCTTCATGGTGCACGAGCCCAGCGGGATCATCGTGCGGTCCATCGCCAGGTCCTTGTCGGCGAGCTGGCGCATGTAGCGCAGCAGCTCGTGCTCGCTGTGGTGGGTGTTGAACACCGGGTGGGCGAGGAACTTGCTCTTGCGCCGCAGGGCGGCCGGCAGTGCGTCCGGCGTGGCGGCGTCGAGCGCGTCGATGTCGCCCGCGTCGGCGCCGAACAGGGCGGCCAGCGCCGCCACGTCCTCGCGGGTGGTGGTCTCGTCCAGGCTGATGCCCAGGCTGCCGGCGTCGATGCGGCGCAGGTTGATGCGCGCCGCCTCAGCCCTGGCGTGGACCGCCGCGGCGTCGACGCCGGTGACGTGCAGGGTGTCGAAGAAGTCGCCGCCCACGGCGACGCCGGCCTTGCGCAGCGCGGCAGCCAGGATCGCGGCCAGGCGGTGGGTGCGGCGGGCGATCCGGGTCAGCCCCTCGGGGCCGTGGTAGACCGCGTACATCGAGGCCATCACCGCCAGCAGCACCTGCGCGGTGCAGATGTTGGAGGTGGCCTTCTCGCGGCGGATGTGCTGCTCGCGGGTCTGCAGGGTGAGGCGGTAGGCCTTGTTGCCCTCGGCGTCGATCGACACGCCGATCAGGCGGCCGGGCATGTTGCGCTTGTAGGCGTCGCGGCAGGCCATGAAGGCCGCGTGCGGGCCGCCGAAGCCGAACGGCACGCCGAAGCGCTGGCTGTTGCCCACCACGATGTCCGCGCCCCACTCGCCGGGTGCGGCGATCAGGGTGAGCGCCAGCAGGTCGGTCGCCACCGCCACCAGCGCGCCGCGCGCGTGCGCGGCCTCGGCCAGCGCACGGTAGTCGCCGATGCGGCCGAAGGTGTCCGGGTACTGCAAGAGGATGCCGAAGCTGTCCACCGTGGCCGCCTCGGCGTCCTCGCCCACGTGCAGCGCGATGCCCAGCGGCTCGGCGCGGGTGCGCAGCACCTCCAGCGTCTGCGGGTGCACGCCCCGGGACACGAAGAACACGTTGGACTTGCTCTTGGCCGAGCGCCTGGCCAGCGTCATCGCCTCGGCCGCCGCGGTGCCCTCGTCGAGCAGGGATGCGTTGGCGATCTCCATGCCGGTCAGGTCGGCGCACAGGGTCTGGAAGTTGATCAGCGCCTCCATGCGGCCCTGCGAGATCTCCGCCTGGTACGGCGTGTAGGCGGTGTACCAGGCCGGGTTCTCCAGGATGTTGCGCAGGATGACGTTGGGCGTGTGGGTGCCGTAGTAGCCCTGGCCGATGAAGCTGCGGAACACCTGGTTCCTGGCGGCGATGGCGCGGATCTTCGCCAGCGCCTCCACCTCGGTGACCGCGGCGGGCAGGGCCAGCGGCGCGGCGGACTTGATGCTGGCCGGCACGATCGCGTCGGTCAGCGATTCCAGCGAATCGTGGCCGACCACGCGCAGCATCTGCGCGATCTCGGCGTCGTTGGGGCCGATGTGGCGCTCGACGAAGGCGCCGTGGTCTTCGAGGTCGCGCAGGGAAGTGTTCTGGCTCATGGCAAGGGCGTCCGACAGGCAACGTGCGAAGCCGCACGCGGGGCGCCCCTCTGTCCTTTTGCCTGAGAGTTTGGAAGCGCGGACGCTTCGTGCCCCTTCGGCGCCGGATCGAACCGGTCTCTCCAGAGTGTGTCTTGCGCGCGGTGGTATCGGGGCCTGAGCGATTACGGGCGTTGCGCCTTCGGCAGCGGCTGCTCGCCGCTTCTCCCACCGTGTGCCAAGCGCCGGATTATACAGCCCGCGGGCCGGCTGTTGCCGGCCGCCGCGCCGCGCGTTCAACTAGGCGCCTTCCCCGACGCCCGGAGCGGACACCATGCCCCCCTTCAGGCTCCGCCAGCTCGACCATGTGGTGCTTCGCGTGCGCGACCTGGCCGCGATGCAGGCCTTCTACTGCGACGTGCTCGGCTGCCGCGTGGAGCGGCGCCAGGACGAGCTCGGCCTGGTGCAGCTGCGTGCCGGCGCCTCGCTGATCGACCTGGTCGGCGTCGACGGCAAGCTCGGACGCCAGGGCGGCGCGGCGCCCGGCGCCGAGGGGCACAACGTGGATCACGTGTGCCTCAGCGTGGAGGGTTACGACGAGGCCGCCATCCGTGCCCACCTCGAAGCCCACGGCGCGTGCGTGGGCGAGACCGGGCTGCGCTACGGCGCGGAGGGCGAGGGGCCCTCGCTGTACCTGTACGACCCGCAGGGCAACATGGTCGAGCTGAAGGGCCCGGCCATTTCGCCGCCGGCGGACGGCAGCGCGGGCACGTAGGGGCCGCGCCGCCGCTCCCGCCGAACCGCTATGCTGGGGCTTCCCCGCCTTGCTCCCCGCCGCCGATGAACGTGCCCGCCCTGCCTTCCGACGCCGAACTGCGCGACCTGGCCGAACAGGTGGCTGCGGAGGTGCGCCAGCAGAAGCTGATGCTGGTCACCGCCGAATCCTGCACCGGCGGCTGGATTGCCAAGACGCTGACCGACCTGCCGGGCAGCTCGGCCTGGTTCGAGGCCGGCGTGGTGGCCTACAGCTACGAGGCCAAGGAGGCGCTGCTGGGCGTCAACCCGCGCACGCTGGAGCGCCTGGGCGCGGTGAGCGAGGAGACCGCGCTGGAGATGGTCTCCGGCGCACTGGCGCGCTTCGGCGCCGGCGTGGCGGTGGCGGTCACCGGCATCGCCGGCCCCTCCGGCGGCACGCCGGACAAGCCGGTGGGCACCGTGTGGATCGGCTGGAAGCGCCGCGGCGGCTACGCCCACGCGCAGCTGTTCCACTTCCCCGGCGACCGCGAGGCGGTGCGGCGACAGACCGTGGCGGCGGCGCTCGTCGGCGTGCGGAAAGCGCTGACAGCCTGACGAGCCGCGCGCCGTCCCGGACCGGCTTGACCGCTGTGGGATACTTCGTGGCCTGCCGGCTTATCGCAGCCCGTGAGACGACGGATGGGCATCATGCCCTCCATTCCACATCCCAACCAGAGACTTACCGTGATGGATGACAACAAGCGCAAGGCCCTCGCCTCGGCCCTCGGCCAGATCGAAAAGCAGTTCGGCAAGGGCGCGGTGATGCGCCTGGGCGACCGCAGCGACGACGCGGTCGACACCGTGTCCACCGGCTCGCTGGGCCTGGACATCGCGCTCGGCGTGGGCGGCCTGCCGCGCGGCCGCGTGATCGAGATCTACGGCCCGGAGTCCTCCGGCAAGACCACGCTCACCCTGCAGGTGATCGCCAACTGCCAGAAGAACGGCGGCACCGCCGCCTTCGTCGACGCCGAGCACGCGCTCGATCCCTCCTACGCCGCCAAGCTGGGCGTCAACGTGGACGACCTGCTGGTCAGCCAGCCCGACACCGGCGAGCAGGCGCTGGAGATCGCCGACATGCTGGTGCGCTCGGGCGCGGTGGACGTGGTGGTGGTGGACTCGGTGGCCGCGCTCACGCCCAAGGCCGAGATCGAGGGCGAGATGGGCGACTCCCACGTCGGCCTGCACGCGCGCCTGATGAGCCAGGCGCTGCGCAAGCTCACCGCCAACATCAAGAAGTCCAACTGCCTGGTCATCTTCATCAACCAGATCCGCATGAAGATCGGCGTGATGTTCGGCAACCCCGAGACCACCACCGGCGGCAACGCGCTGAAGTTCTACGCCTCGGTGCGCCTGGACATCCGCCGCATCGGCGCGGTGAAGAAGGGCGAGGAGGTGATCGGCTCGGAGACCCGCGTCAAGGTGGTCAAGAACAAGGTGGCGCCGCCGTTCCGACAGGCCGAGTTCGAGATCCTCTACGGCGAGGGCACCTCGCGCGAGGGCGAGATCATCGAGCTGGGCGTGGCGCAGGGCCTGATCGACAAGTCCGGCGCCTGGTACAGCTACAAGGGCGAGCGCATCGGCCAGGGCAAGGAGAACGTGCGCCAGTTCCTCAAGGACAACCCGGCCGTCGCCGACGAGATCGACCGCGAGCTGCGCGCGCGCCTGCTGGTGAACGGCGGCAACTCGCCGCTGCCGGCGGTCGAGGTGGAGGAAGCGTAACGCCCCGTCCTTGCTGTTCCCTCTCCCCGCCGGGGAGAGGGCCAGGGTGAGGGGCCGGCCCTGCGCAAACGGTGGCCAAGGCCGGCTCCGTTGCCGGGCAGAAACCAGCCTGCCACTCACCTCCGTCCTCTTCCCCCGGCGGGAAGAGCAGGCCAGGAGCATGAAGCGCAAATCCGCCGATCCCGACGCCAGCCCGAAAAGCGCCGACAAATCCAAGCCCAGCGCCTACGCCAAGGCGCTGGGCCTGCTCGCGCGCCGCGAGCATTCCCGCCGCGAGCTGGGCCAGAAGCTGCGGCGCGGCGGCTACGCCGGCGACGAGGCCGACGAGGCGCTGGCCCGCCTGGGCGAGCAGCGCTACCAGGACGACGGGCGCTTCGCCGAGGTGCTGATCCGCAACCGCATCGCCCAGGGCTACGGCCCGGCCCGGCTGCGCGCGGAACTCAAGAACCACGGCCTGCCGGACGCGCGCATCCGCGCCCTGCTGGAGGCCGCCGAGGCCGACTGGGACGCCGCGGCGACGGCCCAGCTGCAACGCCGCTTCGGCCCCGCCGGCAGGGCCGCCGATCCCGCCGAACGGGCCCGCCGCGCCCAGTTCCTCTTGCGCCGGGGCTTCTCCGCCGCCACAGTACGGCGTGTTACCCACGCCGACGTGGACGACGCCGACGCCGATTCCTGACGCCCGGGAAGCCGGCCATCCGGCGTCGCCGCGGCGTGGCCTTTTTCGCAGCTTGCCGCCACGACGCATGAAAACCGCCGACATCCGCTCCGCCTTCCTCGACTTCTTCCGCGCGAAGGGCCACACCATCGTGCCGTCCAGCTCGCTGGTGCCCGCCAGCGACCCGACGCTGCTGTTCACCAACTCCGGCATGGTGCAGTTCAAGAACGTGTTCCTGGGCTCGGAGAAGCTGCCCTACGTGCGCGCCGCCGACGTGCAGCGCTGCCTGCGCGCGGGCGGCAAGCACAACGACCTGGATTCGGTGGGCTACACCGCGCGCCACCACACCTTCTTCGAGATGCTGGGCAACTGGTCGTTCGGCGACTACTTCAAGCGCGAGGCGATCGCCTGGGCGTGGGAGCTGCTCACCCAGGTGTTCAAGCTGCCGGCCGAGCGGCTGTGGGTCACCGTCTACCACACCGACGACGAGGCCTACCGGATCTGGCACGAGGAGATCGGCGTGCCGGCCGGGCGCATCGTGCGCATCGGCGACAACAAGGGCGCGCCGTTCGCCTCCGACAACTTCTGGCAGATGGCCGACACCGGCCCGTGCGGCCCCTGCACCGAGATCTTCTACGACCACGGCCCGGAGGTCGCCGGCGGCCCGCCCGGCTCGCCGGACGAGGACGGCGACCGCTACATCGAGATCTGGAACCTGGTGTTCATGCAGTTCGACCGCGCGCCGGACGGCACGCTCACCCCGCTGCCGGCGCCCTGCGTGGACACCGGCATGGGCCTGGAGCGCCTGGCCGCCGTGCTGCAGCACGTGCACTCCAACTACGAGATCGACCTGTTCCAGCACCTGATCCGGGTCGCGGCGGGACTGACCGGCACCGGGGATCTCGCCAACAAGTCGCTGCGCGTGATCGCCGACCATATCCGCGCGTGCAGCTTCCTGATCGTGGACGGCGTGCTGCCGTCGAACGAGGGGCGCGGTTACGTGCTGCGCCGCATCATCCGCCGCGCGCTGCGGCACGGCTGGATGCTCGGCGTGCGCGGCGATTTCTTCTGGAAGATGGTGCAGCCGCTGGTCGAGGAGATGGGCGCGGCCTACCCGGAGCTCAAGCAGAAGCAGCGCTTCGTGGAGGACGCCCTGCGCACCGAGGAGCAGCGCTTCGGCGAGACGCTGGAACACGGCATGCGCGTGTTCGACGAGGTGGCGGCGAGGTCCGGCAGGACCATTCCGGGCGCCGATGCCTTCCGCCTGTACGACACCTACGGCTTCCCGGTCGACCTCACCGCCGACATCGCGCGCGAGCGCGGCCTCTCGGTGGACATGGCCGGCTTCGAGCAGGCGATGGAGCAGCAGCGCGAGCGCGCCCGCGCCGCCAGCCGCTTCGAGGCCAAGGGCCAGATGCCGGCCGAGCTGGCCAGCCAGCTCGCGCCCACCGCCTTCCTCGGCTACGAGACGCTGGCCACGCAGGGCTGCAAGGTGGCCGGCATCGTGCGCGAGGGCAAGCAGGTGGCCGAGCTCGCCGAGGGCGAGGAAGGCCTGGTGATCCTCGACCGCACGCCGTTCTACGCCGAATCCGGCGGCCAGGTGGGCGACACCGGCGCGCTGGCCAACGGCAACGGCCGCTTCGAGGTGCGCGACACGATCAAGATGGGCGGCGTGTTCTTCGGCCATGCCGGCCGCTGGCACGGCGCGCGGCCGCTGAAGGCCGGCGACGCGGTGGACGCGCAGGTGGACGCCGCGCGCCGCCAGGCCATCGTGCTCAACCACTCCGCCACCCACCTGCTGCACGCTGCGCTGCGCAAGGTGCTGGGCACGCACGTCACGCAGAAGGGCTCGCTGGTGGCACCCGACCGCCTGCGCTTCGACTTCGCCCACCACAAGCCGGTGGGCCGCGAGGAACTGGCGCGGATCGAGGCGCTGGTGAACGCCGAGGTGCGCCGCAACGCCGAGGCCGAGGTGCGCCACATGGCCTACGACGACGCCATCGCCTTCGGCGCGATGGCGCTGTTCGGCGAGAAGTACGGCGACGAGGTGCGCGTGCTGAGGATGGGCGAGTTCTCCACCGAGCTGTGCGGCGGCACGCACGTGGGCCGCACCGGCGACATCGGCCTGTTCAAGATCGTCGCCGAGTCCGGCGTGGCCTCCGGCGTGCGCCGCATCGAGGCGGTGACCGGCGACGGCGCGCTGGCCTACGTGGCCGACGAGGAGCGCCGCCTGGGCGAGCTGTCGCAGCTGCTGTCCAGCGGCGGCGACGACGCGGTGGAGAAGCTGCGCCAGCTGCTCGATCGGCAGAAGAGGCTGGAGCGCGAGCTGGAGTCGCTGCGCGCCAAGGCGGCTGGCTCGGCCACCGCGGACCTCGCCGGTTCCGCCCGCGACGTGGACGGCATCAAGGTGGTGGCGGCGCGGCTGGAGGGCTTCGACGCCAAGGCGCTGCGCGACAGCGTGGACCAGCTCAAGCAGCAGCTGAAGAATTGCGTGGTGCTGCTGGCCGGCGCCGCCGACGGCAAGGTGTCCCTGGTGGCCGGCGTGCACGGCGCGGCGCTGGGCCGCATCAAGGCGGGCGACGTGGTGGCCCACGTCGCCCGGCAGATCGACGGCAAGGGCGGCGGTCGGCCGGACCTGGCGCAGGGTGGCGGCAGCGACAGCGCACAGCTGCCGCAGCTGCTGTCGGCACTCCCGGAATGGCTTTCCACGCAGCTGGGGGCGGCTGCATAGGCCATAAGTCATAGGGGGTGACTGCCGGGTAAATGCGTTGCGTGTCTGCTCGGCGCTCGGCTAGTATCCTACGAATGTGCATTGTCAAAGACGGCAATCGCACCGGTCCGGCGCCTCGCGCCGAATCGCGCGCCGGGGAAGGCGGTAGGGCCTTCGACGGACACAACGTCGAGCTGTCTGGCGTCGGGACTCAGGGGTGAGGTCTCCCGCCATGCAGGCCTGAGACCAACAGCATCATGGAGTACAAACATGTTGATTCTGACCCGCAGGGTCGGTGAAACCCTGATGATCGGCGACGAGGTGACCGTCACCGTTCTCGGCGTAAAGGGCAACCAGGTGCGCATCGGCATCAATGCGCCCAAGAACGTAGCCGTGCATCGCGAAGAGATCTACCAGCGCATCAAGGGCGAGCACGAGGGCGAGGCCACGCCGGGCGAATCCGGCGACCACTGAGCCGGAGGCTTTACCTCGACCGCCGCGGCCGGTATTCTTGCCGGCTCCGCCGCAAGGCGGATCATACCCGGAGAGATGCCCGAGAGGCCGAAGGGGCTCCCCTGCTAAGGGAGTATAGGGTCAAAAGCCTTATCGAGGGTTCGAATCCCTCTCTCTCCGCCAGTACCGAGAAACCCCTGTTTCTACAGGGGTTTTTGCTTTTCTGAGGAAGGGCTTGTCGCTCCAAATATCGCTCCACAAGCGAGCCGATATGCGCATCCCCAACTATCTACAGGGGGCTGAGTATGGCTAGGGATAGCGTTCCAACTGCGTCAATGATCCTCAAGGCCAAGCGCCATGAGGGGATGAACCGCGACCGTCAGGCTTTCGCGCTGCCCGGCCTCCGGCTGCACCTTACGCAGTCAGTTGTGCAGTGTCTGCGGTGTGCAACCGAGCTTGGCGGCCACCGACTGGATCGTGGCCCACTCCGACGGATGGTCAGGCTCTGGTGCTGCCGCACCATGCGCGCAGCTCGCTCCCGGACTTCCTTCGAACACTTCTGCTTCGTCATCGCTCCATCCTCTCAAGGTTCGGAGCCTCCGACAAAGCCGGGGCGGTTCAATCAGGCGCAGTAGCACGCCGCGCTCGTGAGCCCACGTGACCATGGTTCTCCCGCAGAACTCCTTGCCATTGTCCGAGCGGATGACCTTCGGCAATCCTCGGCTCAACGCCAGACGTTCGAGCACGCGGACGACGCAGTGGCCGGAAATCGCACGCTCCGTCTCGATCTCGACCGCTTCGTGCGTGGCGTCGTCGACGACGGTCAGGCACTTGATCACGCGACTGTCGGCCGTGCGGTCGAACACGAAGTCCATCGACCACACTTCGTTGGCTCGCGCGGGGCGTTCCAGCGGCTGCCGTTCGCCGATCGGGATCTTCTTGCGCTTGCGCCGGCGAGTCTGCAGATGGGCTTTGCGGTTTAGCCGCTCGACCCGCTTGTAGTTTGTTCTCTCACCCACCTGGCGCAACTGGAGATGGATCATCCCCACGCCGCAGCGGCGATGCCGATGCGCCAGGGCGATGATCTTCTGGCGCAACGCCACGTCCCGGCCCGGGCGCGGCGAATAGCGTAACGTGTTCCCACTCAGCTGCTGGGCTGGCAGCTCTCGCGCAGCGGCAAGGCCAGTACGGCGGCGGCGCTGGAGCAGGCGCTGATCATCCGCTTCGGAACGTTGGAACGGGTGCAGAGCCCCTTCCTGCTGCGCTCGGACAACGGCCTGGTGTTCATCAGCCGCGACTGCATCCGGCGGGTGCGCAGCTACGGTGTGCGCCAGGAGTTCACCCCGCACTGCCCGCAGCAGAACGGGATGGTGGAGCGTCTCATCCGCACGCTGAAGGAGCAGTGCGCCTACCGCCATCGCTTCGAAAGCCAGCAGCACGCCAGCCGCGTGATCGGCGACTGGAGCCAGTTCTACAACCACCGGCGTCCGCACCAAGCGCAGGGCATGAAGACATCCGCCGAGGCGTATGCTTTAGGGCCATGACCTGTGCAGAAACCGCTGGGTCATTACAACGCTTCCGAAGCGGCGAGCCTTCACACGCTAGGTTCCGGGGAGTGCTGCCGCCCAGGTCTGACCTTACAATGACGCACTGCTGCAAACTGTCGGTCAACTCCGTGCATGCCTCAGATTCTGAGAACATCGCACGTTATAGCGCATGCGTGAGGCGCCACCACGAGAATCGCAATGAAGAAAGATAAGCAGTTGGATTTGTTAGATGTAGCAAGTGAAACCGAAGTTGGGGCGAAGAAGAAAAAGCGGACGCAGGGGGGAGTGGCGACGAGCGATGTTGTGATGTCGGCGCATTTTTCGGGGAATGCTGACGTATTTCCCCAGATTTTGGCGCTACATGTTCCCGAGGGGGCGAAGATTGCAGACACGACCTACGGTAGTGGTGTGTTCTGGAAAAAGGTCGACCTATCGAAATATGAGCTGTTGGCGACTGACATCGCGCAAGGCATCGATTGCCGCAAGCTGCCGTATGACTCTGAAAGTCTAGATGCCGCCGTCCTCGATCCTCCCTATATGGAAGGTCTGCTTCGTGCGTCTAAGGAGCACAAAGCAGGCGGAGGGTCTCATTCCGCATTCCGTAGCTACTACTCGAACGGGGATGAGACGCATGGTGAAGGTCCCAAATACCACGCGGCGGTAGTCGATTTATACTACCGTGCGGGAGAGGAAGCTCACCGAGTTTTGAAGCCGAAAGGCGTTTATATTGTCAAATGTCAAGATGAGGTCTCGGCAAATCGTCAATGGTTGACGCACGTTGAGATAATCAACCATTACGAAAAAATAGGTTTTTATGCCAAGGATATCTTCGTAACGATGCGTTTGAATGCGAGTGTATCACGGTTAAAAAAACAGGTCCACGCTCGCAAGAATCATAGTTATTTCTTGGTGTTCGTGAAGGTGCCAAAAGGCAAGACCGTTTTGCAGATGAAAAGCTAATCGGTAACAATTACGGTATCCTTCCCGTCGTCCCGGTTAGTTTTTTCAATAATAATGGGGCCGTCTTGGTTCCGCTCGTTTACCAGCTCGTCTAAGAGTTCGAAGGGATTTTCGGTGAATGGAGGGCGTGGCGGCCACTCGACCGGAACCAGTGAAGCGATGAGTTGTTCGCGTTGCGCTGGGGTGTATTTCTTGAATGTCGAGGTGGGCAGGTCGCGGTTTTTTGCAAAGGCAAATTTCCACGTATCACCAAACGCGAAGCAGTTGACGGCAAGCAAATCAAATTCACCGCGAAGGAGCAAGGTGGTGTTGAGTTCGGTGCCGTCTGGGGAATTTGACAATCCGCCGATCACTCCCGTCCACCTGCGCTTTACCCGTCCAACGCCCATCTTCTGCCTGTCGACACATCGCTGTTTGCAGGCTCTTAACCTCAATCGTGAGTGTTTGGCCCTTATATTTGATCCGCCTATCTCCCTTCTTCTTACGGTCATGGTCGTCGTCCTTGTCCACTTCGGTGATGGAGGGGTGATCCAAAAAAGCGTCGTGAAATTTGCGCTCAGCCACATAGCCTAAAATCATTCCGCGCAAACTAGGATTTTGATCAATAAGGTCGCTAAGGTTTTCTTCGGTGATACCCCAGCGTTCGAAAATTAAAGGCTTCTTGTCGCTCATCCTGTCCTACCGATTTCGGCAATAACGTCCATTGGGTCAATGCCGAGAACGGTGCACACATCGAGGAACTCGACAACATCGAGCCCGCGCTCGCCCGATTCATATTTGGACACGAACGATTGAGGGCGACCAAGCGCAGTTGCGACCTGTTGCTGGGTAAGACCTCGGCGAGTGCGTGCCTCAGTGAGGGCCTTTTCAAGGCGGTTGTAGCGATCATCTCTCGGCATGCGCCCATCGTCCTATCCTGAATTTGGATATCCCAAATCAGGATCATGGCGGCCATGGTTGACCTTGACGGCAACTAGCAAGGCGGACGAAGTTCGGGACACGTTTCAGGGGCACGTTTTGGGAACCGACAGGCGTTGGGGTTGTGGGTTACGATCACGTCCCTCCGTACTTTCGCCAAGTCGATCAAGGGCCCTGAGACGTCGGGGCTTTTGTTATGAGCGTATCCGTGCGCTCAGCCCTCCGCCCTACCAAGCCGATTGCGCCCTGCCGCCTTCGCCTCGTAGAGCGCCTCGTCCGCCGCCTTGAGCAGCCTTTCCAGGTCGCGGTGCCGGCCACGCTGGAACGCGGCGACGCCCGCGCTCGCGGTGACGGTGCGGGACGGGTGGTTGCCGGCGTGCAGGATCTGCAACCCGCCGACCCGGGCGCGCAGCGCCTCGACGATCTCGCCGGCCCTTTCGGCGGCCGTTCCCTCGAACAGCATCAGGAATTCCTCGCCGCCGTAGCGGCCGACCGTGACGCCCGCGTGCGCGAGGGCGCCGTTCCGCAGCGTCGCGCCCACCGCCGAAAGGCAGTCGTCGCCGGCCAGGTGGCCGTAGGTGTCGTTGAACGCCTTGAAGTGGTCGATGTCCATCATCGCCACCGCCAGGGCCTCGCCCTGCTCGACGGCGCGCTCCCAGGCGCGCTCGAGCGCGCGCTGGATGCCGCGCCGGTTGGCCAGTCCGGTCAGTTCGTCCTGGAAGACCGACTGCTGCAGGCTGCGGCGCAGGACGCGCCGCTCGTCCTCCACCGACAGGTGGTGGGCGGTGAGCAGCGCGTTGCGCGCGCCGTAGGCCACCACGGCGAGCAGGATCATGACGCGCGCCAGCACGGGCTCGGAGGGCAGCAGCACGAGCGCCAGCCCGGTGAGCGCCAGGCTCAGCGCGAAGGGCACGATGCTCGCCGTCAGGTTGACGGTCAGCCGCGACGGCCGGTAGCCGCGCAGCCATGCCCTGCGGCGGCTCAGCAGGACGCCGAGCACGGCGGGCGGCACGGCATGGAGCAGCTCGGGCAGGTAGGACTCGCTGGCGAGGATGAGGCGGTTGTGCGCGCCGGCGCAGAGCGCGTCCAGCCAGGCGTAGCTGGCCAGCACGAAGAAGAAGCGCCGCTCGTCGGCGCGCCGGCTGGCCAGCAGGCGCAGCGTGGCGAAGGCGGCGACGAAGAGGTCCATGCCGTCGAACATGCGCGACAGGAACAGGGCCGCCGCCGGGCTCTGGCCGGAGGGCGGCAGCTGGACGTGGAGCAGGTCGTAGAACAGCCAGGCGATCGACGCGGCGAGGATGCCGTCGATCAGGTTGGTCCAGCGCGCGACCGGCGAGCCGGGGTTGTAGGAGGCGGCGACCACCATCAGCAGGGCGGACACGCAGAAATGGAACGCCGGGTCGACGGCCACCAGGGTGCCGTCGGTGTGGACCCAGGCGTCGGCCGCGAGCAGGGCGTAGGCCGCCAGCTTGGCGCACAGGGCCAGCAGCAGGATGCGCCAGAAGGGCCGGTTGTGGGTGACGCTGAGCCGGCTGCGCTGCCAGCACAGGCAGAGCGTCAGGCCGTACATCGCCACGACCAGCAGGTAGCTGCGCAGCAGGGCGTCGGCCGGCGCCAGCGCGACCACCCACAGCTGGGCGGCGAGGAGCAGCGCGTAGATGCGGGGCGTCCACTGCTGGGTTTTCATGGCCAGCGGTCCTGGGTGGTGCCCGTCGAACCGAGGCCTTCGCTGCAACGGCGCAGCGTGGGCCGCCATGCGGCACCGGCGCGGGGCGGCGGCTGCAATCCTCGGCCAGGGCGGCGCGGGAAGTAAAGGGCGTCCTGCGGATCCTGCGAGGCAGGTCGCCGGAAGGGCGCGGCGCGGCTCAGCCCGGCGCCAGCCCGCGCAGCTCCACGCCCTCGGGCGCCACCCGCAGCACCGAGCCCTGCTCGTACCAGTCGCCCAGCACGATGCGCTCGGCGGGGCGGCCGTCGAGCTCGAAGCGGTGGATCGCGGGGCGGTGGGTGTGGCCGTGGATCAGCCGCGTGACGCCGGCCTTGCGCATCGCCCCGGCGACGGCATCGGCGTTGACGTCCATGATGCTTTCCATGGTGCTGCCGGTGTGCGCCTTGCTGTCGGCGCGCGCCTTGGCGGCGAAGGCGCGGCGCGCCTCCAGCGGCATGGCGAGGATCTGCGCCTTCCACTCCGGCGTGCGCACCTGCCGGCGCACGGCCTGGTAGGCGAGGTCGTCGGTGCACAGCACGTCGCCGTGCATCAGCAGGGTGGGGCGGCCGTACAGGTCGTGCACGATACCGTCCTGCAGCAGCTCGAAGCCGGCGCGGCGGGCGTAGTCCTCGCCGAGCAGGAAGTCGCGGTTGCCCGCCATGAAGTACACCGGCACGCCGGCCTCGCGCACCGCGCGCGTGGCGCGGGCGATGCGCGCGGGCAGCTCGGCGTCGTCGTCGTCGCCGATCCAGGCCTCGACCAGGTCGCCCAGGATGTAGAGGGCGTCGGCCTGCCGCACCTCGTCGCCGGCGAGGTAGCGCTCGAACAGCTCGGTGATCCGCGGCCGGCTGTCGTCCAGGTGCAGGTCGGCGATGAACAGGCTGGCCATGGCTCAGTGCCTGGCCTTGCCCGTCTTGGCCGGCGCGGCGGGCCTGGCCGTGGCGGACGGGACGGCGGGAGCGGCCGCCGGCGCCGCGCTGCCGGCCGGGGCGGCCTCGCCGACCACGCCGGCGCTCTCGATCACCACCAGCGGGTCGGGCACGTCGTTGGCGAAGGGGCCGAGCCCGCGCGTGGGCAGCGCGGCGATCCTGTCGACCACGTCCATGCCCTTGGCCACCTTGCCGAACACCGCGTAGCCCCAGGTCAGGCTGCTCTGGTTGCCGGCGTAGTCCAGGCGGCGGTTGTCGACCAGGTTGATGAAGAACTGCGCGGTGCCCGAGTTGGGGTCGGCGCCGCGCGCCACCGCCACGGTGCCGCGCAGGTTGGACAGGCCGTTGTCGGCCTCGCTGGGCACCGCGGCGTGGGTGCGCTTGGGTTGCAGGTCGCGGGTGTACAGGCCGCCCTGCACCAGGTAGCCGGGAATGGCGCGGTGGAACACCGTGCCGGCGTAGAAGCCGCTGCGCACGTACTGCAGGAAGTTGGCCACGCTCTTGGGCGCCTTGTCCGGGTACAGCTCCAGCGTGATGTCGCCCTGGCTGGTGTGCAGCAGCACCTGCGGGTGCGGCGCGGCCGGCGCGGTCTGGGCTCCCGCGGCGAGGGACAGGCAGAGCAGCAGCGAGGCGGGCAGGAAACGGTTCATGGCGTCACGGAAGGTCGGCGGCATCCGCGCATGATACGCGCGCATGGCGCCGCATGGACCCTGCGCTCAGGTCGGCAGGATGGCGAGCGCGAGGCCGAGCTCGGCCATCGGCGCGCGCTCCTGCTCCAGGTCGGCCTCGCTGAGCGGGTGCTGCTCCAGCCACGCGGCGGGCAGCGCCAGGCGCAGGCGCTGGCTGGTGGCGGCGAGCCTGAGCGGCGGCAGCGACTCGGCGCGCCGCGCGCGGCGGAACAGCACGGCCAGGCGCAGCAGCGCGGTGATCTGCCGGGCCAGCTGGCGGTAGCGCTGCGGCAGCGCGGAGAACACCGCCTTGTCCGGCTTGCGCCGGTGCGATTCGACGATGGCGGCGAGCAGCTGCTGTTCCTGCCGCGAGAAGCCGGCCAGGTCGGCATGGCGCAGGATGTAGGCGCCGTGGTGGTGGTGCTGGCTGTGCGCGATGGCCAGGCCGATCTCGTGCACGCGCGCGGCCCAGGACAGCCACTCGCGCGCCTCGCCGTCCAGCTTCCACGCCGGCGCCACCTGGTCGAACAGCTGCAGCGCGGTGGCTTCCACCCGGCGCGCCTGCGCGCGGTCGACGCCGTAGCGGTTCGCCAGCGCGTCGATGCTGGCGGTGCGCGGGTCGCTGCCGCCGGCGCGGCCGAGCAGGTCCCACAGCAGGCCCTCGCGCATCGAACTCTCGCACACGCGCATGCGCTCGATGCCCAGCGCCTCGAACGCCGCCTCGAAGATCGCCACCGCGCCGGCGATCACCGGCGCGCGGTCCTCGGTCAGGCCGGGCAGGCGGATCGCCTCGACCTGGCCCTGCTCGATCAGCGCGTCGCGCACGGCGGCGAGCGCGGCCGGGGTGACGCCGTCGTCGGAGAGCTTCATCGCCTGCACCACCGAGCCGATCGCCTTGGCGCTGCCGGAGGAGCCGTAGGTGTCCTGCCAGCCCGACTCGCGGTAGTCCTCGGCGAACTGCTGCAGCAGCACGCCCAGCTCGGCGCGCGCGCGCTGCCAGCGCTTGCGGGTGAGCTTGCCGCCGGGGAAGAAGTGCAGCGTGGAGGCGATGCAGCCGGCCTGCACGCTCTCGGTGTGCAGCGGCGCCACGCCGCGGCCGATGATGAATTCGGTGCTGCCGCCGCCGACGTCGATCACCAGCCGCGGCTCGCGCGAGGCGGGCAGGTCGTGCGCCACGCCGAGGAAGATCAGGCGGCCCTCCTCGCGGCCGGAGACGATCTCCACCGGATGGCCCAGCGCGGACTCCGCCGCGGCCAGGAAGGCCTGCGGCGAGGCCAGCCGGCGCACCGTGTTGGTCGCCACCGCGCGCACGCGCGCCGACGGGATGCCGGCGATGCGCTGGCCGAAGCGGGCCAGGGAGGCCAGCGCGCGGGCGCGGTGGGCGGTGTCCAGCGTGCCGTCGGCGCGCAGGCCGGCGGCCAGGCGCACGGTGTCGCGCAGGCGGTCGATCACCCGCGGCTCGCCGTGCTCGACGCGGGCCACCACCATGTGGAAGCTGTTGGAGCCGAGGTCGACGGCGGCGATCAGCTCGCCGTCGCGGATCTGCATCTGGTCGCCTTGGCTCACGCGGTGCTCCTTGCGGACGAGGCCGGGATTCTCGCATGCCGTGGCGCGACCGCGGCGGGACCCGTCGCCGCGGGCCGCGTGCGGCATGCGCGGCGCGCGGCCGCGCCGGAACGCCGCGTCACGCGCCGCACAGCCGCTCCAGCAGGGTCTGCTGCGCGTTGTGCGGCGGCTGCTCGCCGGGCGTGGCGCGCACGTAGCGGCCGTCGCCGCCGAGCAGCCAGGCCTGGGTGTTGTCGGCCAGGCCGTTGGCCAGCGTCTCCTCGAACACGCGCGCGGCCAGCGCCGGGTCGAGGATCGGGAAGGCCACCTCGATGCGGCGCATCAGGTTGCGCTCCATCCAGTCGGCGCTGCCGCAGTACAGCTCGCTGTCGCCGTCGTTGTAGAACCAGTACACGCGGCTGTGCTCGAGGAAGCGGCCGACGATGGAGCGCACGCGGATGCGCTCGGAGACGCCCGGCAGCCCGGGGCGCAGGGTGCAGGCGCCGCGCACGATCAGGTCGATCTCCACGCCGGCCTGCGAGGCGCGGTACAGCGCCTGGATCACGTGCGCCTCGTTGAGCGCGTTGAGCTTGGCGACGATGCGCGCCGGCTTGCCGGCCTGGGCGTGCGCGGTCTCGCGCTCGATCTTCGCCATCACGCTCTTGTACAGCGTGAACGGCGACTGCAGCAGGCGCCGGAGGTGGATCACCGGCCCCAGCCCGGAGAGCTGCTGGAACACCTTGTGCAGGTCCTCGGTGATCTCCGGCTGCGCGGTCATCAGGCCGATGTCGGTGTACACGCGGCTGTTGGCCTGGTGGTAGTTGCCGGTGGACAGGTGCGCGTAGCGGCGCAGCGCGCCGCCCTCGCGGCGCACGATCAGCATCATCTTGGCGTGGGTCTTGTAGCCCACCACGCCGTACACCACCTGCACGCCCACCTCCTGCAGGCGCGTGGCGAGGCGGATGTTGGCCTCCTCGTCGAAGCGCGCGCGCAGCTCGATCACCACGGTGACGTCCTTGCCGTTGCGCGCGGCCTCCACCAGCAGGTCCACCAGCGGGGTGTCCTCGCCGGCGCGGTAGAGCGTCTGCTTGATCGCCAGCACGTCCGGGTCGGCGCTGGCCTGGCGCAGCAGCTCGACCACCGCGCCGAAGCTCTCGTAGGGATGGTGCAGCAGCACGTCGCGCTGGCCGATCGCCTCGAACATGCAGCGCCCCGGCCCGATCGCCGGCGGCTGGCGCGGGGTGAAGCGCGGGAACTTGAGGTCGGGCCGGTCCACCCAGTCGTACACCAGCCCGGCGCGGATGATGTTCACCGGGCCGTCGCAGCGGTAGACGTCGGCCTCCTCCAGCTCGAAGTTGTTGACCAGCATCCGGGTGATCGCCTTCGGGCAGTCGTCGGCGATCTCCAGCCGCACCGGCCGCGCGTAGCCGCGCCCGGCCAGCTCCTCGCTGAGCGCGCGGGCCAGGTTCTCCACCTCGGCCTCCTCCACCATCAGCTCGCTGTTGCGGGTGACGCGGAACTGGTAGGAGCCGACCACCTTGAAGCCGGGGAACATCAGGTCGACGAAGGCCTGCAGCAGCTCGGCCAGGAACACGAAGTCGTCGCCGCCGCCGTCCACCTCGGGCGGGATGCGGATGATCCGCGGCAGCGAGCGCGGCGCGCGCACCAGCGCCATGTGCCCCTCGTGGCCGAAGGCGTCGCGGCCCTTGAGCACCACCGCGATGTTGAGCGTCTTGTTGAGGATGCGCGGGAACGGGTGCGCCGGGTCCAGCCCCAGCGGCGACAGCACCGGCAGCACCTCGTGCTCGAAGTAGCCCTGCAGCCAGCGGCGCTGGCGCTCGCTCCAGCGGTCGCGGGTGAGGAAGCGGATGCCCTCGGCCTCCAGCTGCGGCCCCAGCTCGCCGCGCCAGGTGGCGTACTGCTCGCCGACCAGGTCGAGCACGCGGGCGCGGATGCGCGCGAGCAGCTCGCCGGAAGGGATGCCGTCCGGCCCCGGCGCCGCCGAGCCGTACATGTGGTGGTGCTTGAGCATCGCCACGCGCACCTCGAAGAACTCGTCGAGGTTGTTGGCCACGATGCTGAGGTAGCGCAGCCGTTCCAGCAGCGGCACGGCGGGATCGTGCGCCATCGCCAGCACGCGGAAGTTGAACTCCAGCGCGGCCAGCTCGCGGCTCAGGTACAGCTCGGGCGCGGCCAGGTCGGGGGTGGCGAGGGCGGCGGTCGGCGGGGGCTTGCGGGTCATGCGGTCATTCTGGCCGATGCCGGCGGGCAGTACATGCCGCAGTGCCGCGCGGGACGGCGGCGGTTCAGATCTCCTCGCCGTTGCCCGGCTCGAGCAGCCGCTCGGACCCGAAGTGGCAGGCGAAGGTGGAGCCCCGGCCGGGCGCGCTGTCGATGGTCAGCCGCGCCTGGTGCAGGTTCAGCACGTGCTTGACGATGGACAGGCCCAGCCCGGTGCCGCCGCTCTCGCGCGAGCGGCTGGAGGAGACGCGGTAGAAGCGCTCGGTGAGCCGCGCCAGGTGCGCGGCGGGGATGCCGTAGCCGGTGTCGGCGACCGAGTAGACCGCGCCGCCCGGCTCGCGCCGCCAGCGGATCGAGATCTCGCCGCCGGTCGGGGTGTAGCGCACGGCGTTGCTGACCAGGTTGGACAGCGCGCTGTGCAGCTCCTTGGGCGAGCCGAGCAGGTCGGCCGCGGCGGTGGACTCCACGCTGATGCGGTGGCGGCCCTGGCTGAGCGCCTCGGCCTCCTTGCGCAGCGTGGCCAGCAGCGGCGCCATCGGCACGCGCTCCTCGGTGATCCGCTCCTGCGTCTCCAGCCGCGACAGCGTGAGCAGGTCCTCGACGATCTGGCCCATGCGCTTGGACTGGGTGCGCATCTCGCCGAGCACGGGCGCCAGCTCGGGCACGTCCTCGGGGTCGAGCAGCTCCAGGTAGCCGTGGATCACGGTGAGCGGCGTGCGCAGCTCGTGCGAGACGTTGGCGACGAAGTCGCGGCGCACCTGTTCCAGCCGCGCCAGGTCGCTGATGTCGCGCGCGATCAGCAGGCGCTGGCCGCGGCCGAAGGCGAGCAGGGTGGCGTTGAGATGGCCGTCCGGGCGGCCCGGCGCGGGGATGTCGTTGAGCGGCTCGCGCGCGCCGTCCTGCAGCCAGGCGGCCAGCGCGGTGCCCAGCAGCCGCTCGTGCAGGCGCACGCCGCGGTCCTGCGGGCGGCGCAGCCCGAGCAGGCGCTCGGCGGCGTGGTTGAACCAGCGCACGCGCTGGTCGTCGTCCATCAGGACCACGGCGTCCGGCAGGCTGCCGGCGGCGCTGCGCAGGTCGCGCAGACTGGAGGCGAGGCGGCGGGAGCGCGTCATGAAACGGTCATGCTGCAAGGGTGAGGGGGCTTGGCCGGGCATGATGGAGCGGGCCGGATGACCGTTTCGGGACAGCAGCGCGACAACTTCCGCCACGGCGACGACCGCCACGCCCAGCGCGGCATGGCCCAGCCACGCGCCGGCGAGTCCGCCGGCGGCCAGCGCGGCGGCGAGGGCGAGCGGGAGTTTCCAGCGGGCGGGGGGCGGCGTCATCGGGCGGTCGGCGGCGGGCGATCCAGCATCGGCAATCGCGGGGCGTCCGGCAAGCGCGGGCGGGGCTGGGCGATCCTCGAAGATTCGGGATCGCGGCTGGAGGCCGCTCCCACAAGCTTGCGGCAGCCCTGCGGGAGCGGCCTCCGGCCGCGACAGCCAGGCATCGCATCCCGTCCCGGACCGTTCCCCGGCGCGCTCAGGGACTGGCCGAGAAGCGGTAGCCCGAGCCGCGCACGGTCTGCACCATGCCGTCCAGCTGCCACGGCTCCAGCGTCTTGCGCAGGCGGCGGATGTGCACGTCCACCGTGCGCTCCTCCACGTACACGCTGCCGCCCCACACGTGGTCGAGCAGCTGCGCGCGGGTGTAGACGCGCTCGGGGTGGGTCATGAAGAAGTACAGCAGGCGGTACTCGGTGGGGCCGATCGGCACCGACTCGTCGCCGGCGAACACGCGGTGCGCCGGGCCGTCGATGCGCAGGCCGCCGATCTCCACCACGCCGGAGCCGTCGTCGCCCTGGCTGCGCCGCAGCACCGCCTTGATCCGCGCGATCAGCTCGCGGGTGGAGAACGGCTTGACCACGTAGTCGTCCACGCCGGCCTCCAGGCCGTTGACGCGATCCATCTCCTCGCCGCGCGCGGTGAGCATGATGATCGGGATCTCCCGGCTCAGCTCCTCCTTGCGCAGGCGCCGCGCCAGTTCCAGGCCGCTCATGCCGGGCAGCATCCAGTCGAGCAGGATCAGGTCCGGCACCTGCTCGGCGATGGCCATCTGCGCGGCGCGCGCGTCGGCCGCCTGCGCGGCCTCCATGCCGGCCTTGCGCAGGGCGAAGGCGACCATGTCGCGGATCGAGGCTTCGTCTTCGACGATCAGGATGCGCTTGTGCACGCGGGTGTCTGCCGTGGCTTGTGACGCGATTATTGCAGCGGCCCAATGTTACGCGGCGATGACATGCGCGGCCGCGCCGGCGCCGGTCAGCCGCCGCCCGCGCTAAAGCACAGCCGGCCCGTGCAGCCCTGCGCGGGAGACGACTGCAATTGCTGCGGATGGTCGGGGTTGTCCTCGGTCTGGATCTTGCGCTTGCGCAGCTCCATCACCAGCGGGGTGAGCTGCGCGATGCGGCCCTGGATGCGCGCGCGCGCGTAGTAGTCCAGGTCGTCGCGCCTGAGCAGGCGCCTGAGCTGTTCCAGCGCGTCGAACGGGCGGCCGGAGAGGTAGCTGGCGTCCGCATACGCCTCGCCCGCGCGCACGCCGTCGCCGGCCTTCTCGCTGGCGCGGGCGTAGGTGCGGTAGATGTCCGGCTCGTCGCTGTCGTCGAGCAGCGGGCGCAGCAGGTTGGCGGCGGCGGCGGCCTCGTCCTTGCCGCCGCCCTCGCTGAGCGCCTTGGCGTAGGCCAGCGCCACCGCGCGGTTGCGCGGCGAGCGGGCGCTGAGGTCGCGGTAGATGGCCAGGGCGTCGGCGCGCCGGCCGGCCTGCAGCTCCGCCTCGGCCTGGGCCAGCTGCAGGACCTGGTTGCCGGGATGGGCCGCCAGCAGCGGCTGCAGCTGGGCCAGCGCCAGCGCGCCGCGGTCGCTGCGCGCCAGCGCCAGCGCGTAGCCGTAGCGGTTGGCCGGCGTGTCGAACTCCGGGTGCTTGGCCAGGCTGGAGCCGTAGTAGGTAGCCAGCTTGGCCGCGTCGCCGGACAGCACGCGCACGCGCTCGCGCATCAGCGCATAGGTGTCCAGGCCGCCCGCGCCGCCGGGGCGCGGCTGCAGCGCGGTCGGGTCCTTCAGGTAGGCCATCGGCGCGGTGGCCTTCTCCCACTGCTCGCGGGTCAGGGTGGAGCCGGCGGGGCGCAGCTTCTGCTGCGCGGCGAGCACGTCGGCGCGCGCCCTGGCGTCGCTGATGCGCGCGGGGAACACCGGGTGGTCCTGCAGCAGCGCCGGCACGTCGCCGCCGGCGCCGGCGCGCAGGGTGTCCTGCATGTGCTCGAAGAACGAGGCCATCGCGTGCGGGTCGAAGCCGGCGTTGGCCAGGGTCTGGATGCCGACCCGGTCCGCCTCGGTCTCGTCCTTGCGGGTGAAGTTGATCTCGCGCTGTGCCAGCAGCCCCTGGCCGCCCATCAGCACCGCCGCCGGCGCGTCGCCGGAATGCGAGCCGGCGCCCGCGGCGATCGCGCCCAGCAGCACCAGCGCCAGCAGCGGCGCGTTCTTCCTGGAGTCCTCGAAGGCGCGCTGCAGGTGGTTCTGGTTGATGTGGCCGATCTCGTGCGCGATCACGCCGGCCAGCTCGCTCTCGTTGCGGGTGAGCACGATCAGGCCGGAGTTCACCGCGATGTAGCCGCCCGGCGCGGCGAAGGCGTTGATCACGTCGTCCTTGACGATGAAGAACGAGAAATGGTCCTTCGGCTTCTCGCTGCCGGCCACCAGCCGGTAGCCGAGGTCGTTGATGTAGTCGTCCAGCAGCGGGTCGTCCAGCACCATGTCCAGCGCGCGCATCTGGCGCAGCATGGCGGCGCCGTAGTCCTGCGCGTCCTGCGGCGAGATCAGCGCGTCGGCCGAGCTGCCCAGGTCGGGCAGGCGCACGCCGTCCTGCGCGGCGGCGCCGGCGGCGGACACGAGGGCGGCGGCGAGCAGCAGCGGCCGCAGGAACGGAGCGGGGCGTCGTTTAGCCATGGCCATAGGCGGTTGACGATACCACTGGGACCGCGCCGCGCGCCGCCGGTTCAGCGCCGCTTGCATCCGCTCCGCCTAGCCCCCACATTGCGCGGCTGCAACCGCTTCCCGGAGGCGCTCCATGCCCAAGATCGAGATCTTTTCCACCGCCGTCTGCCCCTACTGCGTGGCCGCCAAGAACCTGCTCAGGGCCAAGGGGCTGGAGTGGAGCGAGGTGCGCGTGGACAGCGACCCGGCGCAGCGCGCGCTGATGCTGGAGCGCAGCGGCGGCCGCCGCACGGTGCCGCAGATCTTCGTCAACGGCCGGCACGTGGGCGGCTACGACGACCTGGTGGCCGCCGACCGCAGCGGCCGGCTGGCCGAGCTGCTCGGGAGCGCGGCATGAGCGGGGGCGCGGAGAAGGACCGCGTGGCCGAGTTCACCGCGTTCCGCCAGCGCATGAACGAGCGCATCCTGGCCGAGGACAACCAGGTGGTGCGGCGCTTCTTCGCGCTGGACACGCAGACCTACAAGCCGGGCGCGCTGGACGTGAAGACCAAGGAGCTGCTCGGCCTGGTCGCCTCGCTGGTGCTGCGCTGCGACGACTGCATCAGCTACCACGTCGCCCAGTGCAAGGACGCCGGCGTGACGCGCGAGGAGTTCTTCGAGGCGTTCGGCGTGGGGCTGGTGGTGGGTGGCTCCATCGTGATCCCGCACCTGCGCCGCGCGGTGGACTTCCTCGACCGGCTGGAAGGCGGCGCCGTCGCGGCGGAAACCTGCGCCGACCACGCCTGAGGCGATCGGCTCCCGCTCCCCTCCGGGGAGCGGGCCGGGGTGAGGGGCCGGGGCTTGCGGAAGCGCCCGATACGTCCGGCTCCGCCCGTCCCCTCATCCGCCTGCCGGCACCTTCTCCCCGGCGGGGCGAAGGTCTCGGCCATGAATGCCACGGCATGTCCCGGGCCACCACGCCGGCGCCGCTGACGACGGAGGACTCGCCGACCCGTGTACGCCTTGCTTCCTCATCTCTTCCGGGGAGAGGAGGAAAGCGCGGAGCATGCGAGTTCCTGCAACGCTCCGTGCGAGGATTTGCAACGTCCCGACCGGGCCCGCGCCTGTTCGTTGCCGGCCATATCGGCGATAATCGCAGGGTTATCGACCCCTCGCGCCTCCCCCGGCGGCGGTCGACCGGTTCATTCCAAGGAGTTCCCCCATGAGCAAGACCATCGCGGTGATCCCGGGCGACGGCATCGGCCCGGAGATCATGACCGCCACGCTGCGCGTGCTCGACGCGCTGGACTGCGGCCTGGCCTACGACTTCGTCGACGCGGGCATGGTGGCGCTGGAGAAGCACGGCGACCTGCTGCCCCCGGCCACGCTGGACAAGATCGCCGAGCACAAGGTGGCGCTGAAGGGCCCGCTGACCACGCCGATCGGCGGCGGCTTCACCTCGATCAACGTGACGCTGCGCCGGCACTTCGACCTGTACGCCAACGTGCGCCCGGCGATCAGCTTCCCCGGCACCAAGGCGCGCTACGAGAACATCGACATCATCACCGTGCGCGAGAACACCGAGGGCGCGTACCTGTCCGAGGGCCAGACCCTGTCCGAGGACGGCGAGGTGGCCACCTCGATGGTGCGCAACACCCGCAAGGGCAGCGCGCGCATCGTGCGCTACGCCTTCGAGATGGCGGTGAAGAAGGGCCGCAGGAAGGTCACCGCGGTGCACAAGGCCAACATCATCAAGACCGCCTCGGGCCTGTTCCTCAACGTGGCGCGCGAGATCGCCAAGGAATACCCGCAGATCGAGTTCAACGAGATGATCGTGGACAACGCCTGCATGCAGCTGGTGATGAAGCCCGAGCAGTTCGACGTGATCGTCACCACCAACCTGTTCGGCGACATCCTCTCCGACCTGTGCGCCGGCCTGGTCGGCGGCCTGGGCCTGGCGCCGGGCGACAACATCGGCGAGCACGCGGCGATCTTCGAGGCGGTGCACGGCTCGGCGCCGGACATCGCCGGCAAGGGCATCGCCAATCCCTGCGCGCTGCTGCTGGCCGCGGCCGACATGCTCGACCACCTGGGCATGGTGGAGAAGGGCGCGAGGATCCGCCAGGCGATCCGCGACGCGCTGGTCCACGACCGCGACGCGGTGACGCCGGACCTGGGCGGCAAGGGCGGCACGCAGAGCTTCGGCGAGGCGATCGCGCGGCGCGTGCAGGCCTGAGCGCAGGCTCGTTCCGCGAACGGAAGGGCCGCGGCGGCGTCCGCGGCCCTTGCGTTTCGGGGACCGCCGGCGACGGGCTGGGATGCCGGCGGAGCAAGCCTGCATGCCGCCGCCCTTTCCCGCGATGCCACTGACGCCCTGGACCTTCGTCTATTTCGCCGCCGCCGTGCAGGCCGCGCTGCTGGGCGTGGCGCTGTGGCGGCGCCCGGCCAACCGCGCGGCCGACCGCCTGCTCGCCGTGTGGGTGGCGCTGGCCGGCGCGGACCTGGCGGTGAAGGCGCTGTACTGGCACCTGCTGTCGCCGGAGTGGTTCCGCGCCTACCGCCTCGTCGCGCTGTTCCCGTTCCTCTACGGCAGCCTGTTCTACCTGTACGTGCGCGCGCTCACCCAGGGGCGCGGGTTGGTCCAGAAGCCGGCGCCGTAGCCAGTGTCCAGCGTCCGCGAACGGCTGTAGGCCGCCCAGCCCCCGGGCAGGATGCGCCGCCCGCCCGCCACGCCGTCGTCCAGGTAGAGCTGGCCGAAGCGGGCGAAGTCGCGCGCGGAGGCGTGCATGAAGCCGGAGCCGAGCAGGGTGCCGGCGGCGTCGGTCTCGATCACCGAGTGGTTCATGCCCAGCGGCGCGAACAGTTCGCGGCGGGCGAAGTCCCCGGCGCCGACGGCGGTGCCGCCGGTGGCGTCGCCGGTGGCGTCGCCGACCAGCTTCGACGGCAGCGCGAAGCCGAGGTTGCTGTAGCCCCACGCGGTGCCCGGCGGATGCGCCAGCGGGATGCGCGCCGCGTAGGCGGCCGAATCGGCCTCGCGGAACCACATGTGGGTGGCGGGGTTCACCGGGCCGTCGGTCTCGTCGAAGGGCAGGCCGCTGTCCATGCGCAGCAGCTGGTCGACGGTGATGGCGTGGTGCGGGTCCGCCGGCGAGGCCCAGGCGGCGAGCGGCGCGGGCTGGTCCGGCCGCAGCCGGCCCTGGCGCACCAGGACGCCGACCAGCGCCTGGGTGACTTGGTGACCGAGTGGCCCCAGATCGGCGTCTGCGGCCCGTAGCCGGGGGCGTAGCGCTCGGCGATCAGCTTGCCGTCGTGCAGCACCACCACCGCCTTGGTCAGGCGCGGATGGGCCGGGTCGGGGGCTCGGCGAAGGCGAGATCGAGCGCGCGGCGCAGCGCCGGATCGGCGGGCTCGACGACGGCGGTGCCGAAGGCGTCGGGAGTCTCCGTTTCCTTGAAGCCGGCGGCCTCGGGCACCGGGCCGTCGCCGTGCATCACCAGGCAGCCCAGGCCCTCGCGGTACACCGCCCGGGCGGGGAACAGGCCCAGCACGTTGCTGCGCACCTCGTGGCGCGGGCGGTCCACCGCATAGCGCACGGCCCAGCCGATGGCGCCCATCAGCGGCCGCTGTTCCTCGGCATAGACCCGGTCGGGATCGACTTTCGAGACGAAGGCCGCCGCGTACAGCGAGCGGCTCACCGAGCCGGTGGCGATATGCAGCGCCTCGCGGTTCAGCAGCACGACGCCGGCCGCGGCGGCGAGCAGCGAGGCGGCCAGCACGGCGACGGGACGGCGCCAGCCGATGGACGATGGATGCGACATGGACCCTCCTGGGGTGCGGACGAGGCGGCCAGGATGGGCGGCCGGGCCCGCCGGGTCGTCCGATCCGGCGGATTCGTACGGCCGTACCGTGACTTCGGACGGCCGGCGGCGGCCGGGGCGCCCCGCCGCAAAAAGGCGCCTCCCCCTGCAGGCCGGGGGAAGCGCCGCCGTCATCGCCCGAACATGCCGGGCCGGTAGCCGCCGGCCTCGGTGCGGGCGGCGATGTTGAGGCGGTTCCAGCCGTTGATCAGGGTCACCAGCAGGGTGAGCTGGACCAGCTCCTCCTCGCTGAACTGCGCGCGGACCTCCTCGTGCAGCGCGTCCGGCACGGCGTCGTGCCCGCCCAGGCGGGTGAGCGCCTCGGCCCAGGCCAGCGCGGCGCGTTCGCGCGGGCTGTAGAGCGCGGTCTCGCGCCAGGCCGGCAGCAGATACAGGCGCTGCTCGGTCTCGCCGGCGGCGCGCGCGTCCTTGCTGTGCATGTCCAGGCAGAAGGCGCAGCCGTTGATCTGCGAGACGCGCATGTCCACCAGCTCGCGCAGCGCCGGCTCCAGGCTGCCGGCGCGGATGCTCTTGCCCAGCGCGAACAGCGGCTGCAGGGCGGCGAAGTGTTGCTGGAAATCGAAGCGGGACATGGGAACTCCTCGGGGGAAGGCGCGGCCGGGATTGGCCGCGTCCGGCGCAAGGACGTTCCAGCCGCCGGCTTCGTGACCGCGGGGCGCCGGGTTCGGCGGCGCCTGCGCCGGTGCAGCCGGGCCAGGCGCGCGCACTTCGCGCAGTCGGGATGGCGATAGAGACGGATCGTGGCCATGGGGTCCTCGCGCGACAGGGTTGGCCGGGGTGGCCAACTCAGTGCAGGGACGCGGACCTTTCCGCGCGCGTGGCCGCGAGCAGGCGCTCCAGCTTGGCCGGGTTGCGCAGGGCATGGACCGCGACGATGCGCTCGCCGTCGCATTCCAGCCACATCGCCGTGGTCAGCGCGTCGCCCACCCAGGTGAGCAGGGCGGGCATGCCGTTGAGCATGACGATGGAGTGGCGCGGACGGTAGGGGCGGAGGTTGCGGGCGATCTGCAGGTACAGCCGCGCCAGCCGCTCGGCGCCGTGCAGCGGGCGCAGCGTGGCGGTGGCCTGGCCGCCGCCGTCGGCGATGTGCACCGCGTCCTCGGCGAACAGCGCACGCAGGCACTCCAGGCTGGGCCGCTCCATCGCGGCGACCAGTCGTTCCAGCAGCCGCCGCTGCGCGGCGGCGCCGACGCGGAAGCGCGGCCGCCCCTCGCGCAGCCGCGCCTTGGCGCGGTGCACGCGCTGGCGGCAGGCGTCCTCGGCGATGCCCAGCATCGCGGCGGCCTCGGCGTGGCTGTAGTCGAACACCTCGTGCAGCAGGAAGGCGGCGCGTTCCTCCGGGCTCAGCCGTTCCAGCAGCGCAAGGAAGGACAGGGTGAGCGTCTCGTCGCGCTCCAGCGCGGCGTCGGGGTGCTCGGACTCGGCCACCAGCGGCTCGGGCAGCCACGGGCCGGGGTAGTGCTCGCGCTCGGTCCTGGCGCGGCGCAGGCGGTCCAGCGCCAGGCGCGTGGTCACGGTGACCAGCCAGGCCTCCGGGTCGTCCAGCGCGGCGGCGTCCTGCGCGTGCCAGCGCAGCCAGGCGTCGTGCAGCACGTCCTCGGCGTCGGCGGGCGTGCCGAGCATGCGGTAGGCCAGCCCGAACAGGCGCGAGCGGTGCTGCTGGAACAGGGCGGTCTGCGGGTCCATGGGATGCTCCTGCGGGAGGGATGCAGCCAGGACGCGCGGGGCGCGCGGAACGTGACCGGCCGGTCAGCGCACCAGCGGCCAGGGCGCCAGGAACACCAGCCAGATCAGCAGCACGATGCCGGCGTACTTGACCGCGCGGAACAGCCTCGGGTGCTTCTTCTTGAACGCGCGGTTGCGCTCGCGGTTGCGCTGGTTGAGCGCGAACAGGCGGTTGACGAAGCCGGTCCGCTCCTCCGGCGACTCGGTGTTCGGCGAGGCGGTGATCTTGCCCATGAAGGCGCCCACGCGCTTGTTGACCGCGCGCATCAGGCGCGAGCGCAGCGGGCGCTCCACGTCGGCGAACAGGATCACCCGGGTCTGGTCGGTCTTGTTCTCCACCCAGTGCACGTAGGTCTCGTCGAACACCACGTCCTTGCCGTCGCCCCAGGCGTGCTCCTCGCCGTCGACGAAGATGCGGCAGTCGCGCGAGTTGGGCGTGATCAGGCCCAGGTGGTAGCGCAGCGAGCCGGCGAACGGGTCGCGGTGCGGGTTGAGCTTGGAGTGCGGCGCCAGCGTGGCGAACATCGCCGCCTTGATGCTGGGGATGGAGTTGAGCAGCGCCACCGTCCTCGGGCACAGCGCCTCGGCCGAGGCCAGCGGCTCGCCGTACCACTTCAGGTAGAAGCGCTTCCAGCCCTGCTTGAAGAAGCTGTTGAAGCTGGCGTCGTTGTGCTTCTCGGCGGCGCGGATGCGACCCTCGTCGAGCAGCGCCAGCGCCTCCTCGCGGATGGCCTGCCAGTTCTGCTGCAGCAGGTCCAGTTGCGGGAAGCCGCGGCGGTCCAGGATCGGCTTCGCCGGCACCGCCGAGAAGGCGTACATCAGCAGGTTGTACGGGGCGAAGATCGCCGAGTGGTCCACCAGCTGGCGGTCGAAGCGCAGCCGCGCGCGCCCGCGCAGGTGCACCAGCAGCACGCACAGCGCGAAGGCGAGCAGGATGCAGAGGACGACGAGGCGGGGACCGAAGATGCTCATGGTGTTCCGGACGGTTCGGCGGGCGCGGGCGGACGGGCGCGCGGGACGCGCCTAGGATAGCGCCGCGGCGCCGCGGGAGGGTGCGGCTCAGTGCCCCAGCACGTGCACGCGGCCGCCGCCCGGACGGTAGCCGCGGCCCAGCGCGCGGCGCACGTAGGCGGTCGCGCGGCGCACCGCCGAGCGCGGCGCGCGGCCCCTGGCCAGCTCGGCGGCCACCGCCGAGGCCAGCGTGCAGCCGGTGCCGTGGAACTCCTGCGGCAGGCGCGGGTGGCGCAGTTCCAGCCGGCCGCGCCCGTCGTAGTAGCGGTCCACCACCTCGCGGCCGCCGGCGTGGCCGCCCTTGAGCAGCACCGCGCGCGCCCCCAGCGCCAGCAGCGCCTCGCCTGCGCGGTCGAAGTCGGCCGGCCTGCGGATCGGCCGGCCCAGCAGCGCCTCGGCCTCGGGCAGGTTGGGGGTGAGCACGTCGGCCAGCGGGATCAGCTCCTCCACCAGCACGGCGACCGCGTCGGCGTCGAGCAGGCGCGCGCCGCTGGTGGCGATCATCACCGGGTCCACCACCAGCCAGGCCGGCTTGCGCGCGGCCATCTCGCGCGCGACCAGCCGCGTGATCGCGGCGCTGCCGAGCATGCCGGTCTTGACCGCCGCGACCGGGAAGTCGTCGAACACCGCGGCGATCTGGCTGCGGATGTGCTTCAGCGGCACCGGATGCACCGCGGTCACGCCGCGGGTGTTCTGCGAGGTGATCGCCGCGACCGCCGACAGCCCGTGCACGCCCAGCGCCTGGAAGGTCTTGAGGTCGGCCTGGATGCCCGCGCCGCCGCCGGAGTCGGAGCCGGCGATGGTGAGGGCGATGGGAGGGGGAATGCGGGGCATCGGATTTGCGTGGAAGGGTGTTGGGTGAACCGAACGTGCTCGCCACCGGATGCCGGCCTGCGCCGGCATGACGTCTCCGATCACTTTGGGCCGGTTCCGGTCCCGGCCGCCTACAGCGCCTCCGACGCGAAATCCGCCAGCCGCGAGCGCTCGCCCCGGCGCAGGGTGATGTGCGCCGAGTGCGTCCAGCCCTTGAAGCGGTCCACCGCGTAGGTGAGGCCGGAGGTGGTCTCGGTGAGGTAGGGCGTGTCGATCTGCTCCACGTTGCCCAGGCAGACGATCTTGGTGCCGGGGCCGGCGCGGGTGATCAGGGTCTTCATCTGCTTGGAGGTGAGGTTCTGCGCCTCGTCGATGATCAGGTAGCGGTTGAGGAAGGTGCGCCCGCGCATGAAGTTGAGCGAGCGGATCTTGATGCGCGAGGCGAGCAGGTCGTTGGTGGCCTGGCGGCCCCAGGCGCCGCCCTCCTCGGGATTGGCGAGCACCTCCAGGTTGTCGGTGAGCGCGCCCATCCACGGCGTCATCTTCTCCTCCTCGGTGCCGGGAAGGAAGCCGATGTCCTCGCCCACCGAGACGGTGGCGCGGGTCATGATGATCTCGCGGTAGCGCTGCTGGTCCATCACCTGCGCCAGGCCCGCGGCCAGCGCCAGCAGGGTCTTGCCGGTGCCGGCGGTGCCGAGCAGGGTGACGAAGTCCACCTCCGGGTCCATCAGCACGTTGAGCGCGAAGTTCTGCTCGCGGTTGCGCGCGGCGATGCCCCACACGCTGTGGTTGGCGTGGCTGTGGTCGTCCAGCAGCGCCAGCGTGGCCTGCGCGCCGTCGGCCTGCAGCACGCGCAGCTCCACGCTGTTCTCGCCGGGCAGGTACAGGCACTGGTTGGGATACCACTCCTCGTCCGCGCGCGGCGCGAGCCTGTAGAAGGTGCGGCCGCGCTCGTTCCACGACTCCACCTCCGGGTGGCGCTCCCAGAAGTCCTCCGGCAGCTCGGCCGAGCCGGTGTAGAGCAGGGCGAAGTCGTCCAGCGCGCGGTCGTTCTCGTAGTCCTCCGCGTGGATGCCGTAGATCTTCGCCTTGATGCGCAGGTTGATGTCCTTGCTGACCAGCACCACCGCGCGGTCGGGGTTCTGGTCGCGCAGCTCGATCACCGCCGAGAGGATCTGGTTGTCGGCCTTGCCGTGGCCGTTGGTGGTGCGCTGCTGGAAGTACAGCCGGCCCACCCCGTCGCCGCGGCGCAGGTTGAGCCCCTCGGGGCTGGCCAGCTCCAGGCCGTTGCTGATGCCGTGCCCGTTGCCGCGCTCGATCAGCTCGTTGAGGAAGCGGCTGACCTGGCGGCCGTTGCGCGCGACCTCGGATGCGCCCTTCTTCTTCTCGTCGAGTTCTTCCAGCACCGTCATCGGTATGAAGACGTCGTGCTCCTCGAAGCGGAACAGCGACGTCGGGTCGTGCAGCAGCACGTTCGTGTCGAGCGCGTAGATGCGCTTGCTTCCGGTCATGCGGAAGGGGCCTCGCTGGTTGGGAACGGACGGGAAGGCGCGCGCACGCCGCGCGCGCCGGCGGAGCCGCGCCGCGCGGCCGCTGCGGTGGACCGGACGGCGCGGCGGATCACTGGGCGGGGATGGCGTCGAGCACGGCCTGCGCGTGGCCGGGCACCTTCACGTTGCGCCACTCCCGCGCGAGCCGGCCCTGCGGGTCGATCAGGAAGGTGCTGCGCACCACGCCGAGGTGGCGCTTGCCGTAGAGCACCTTCTCGTGGATCACGTCGAAGGCCTTGCACCAGGCCTCGTCGGTGTCGGCGACCAGCGGGAACGGCAGTTCCTGCCTGGCGGCGAAGCTGGCGTGGGAGCGGGCCGAGTCGCGCGAGACGCCGACGATCTCGGCGCCGCGCCGGCGGAACTGCGGATAGAGGTCGCGGAAGTCGCGCGCCTCACTGGTGCAGCCGGGCGTGGAGTCCTTGGGATAGAAGTACACCACGATCCAGTGGCCTTTCAGGTCGTCGAGCTTGAGGGTGCCGCCGTCGCCGGTGGTGCCTGCGAGCTTGGGCGGCTTCTTGCCGATTTCAGGCATGCGTTCTCCGGAGGCCGGGCGGCCTCGTCTGCGGTTGCGAGGGGAGGGAGGAGGCGTGCGCGGCGCGGCGGCGCGGTCGCGGCGGGGCGTGCGGGCTTGGGTCCGGACTCGGCATGGCCTCGATCCCGTGGAGTCGGGCAGAGCCTAGCGCGGCGGCGGGCCGCTCGAACAGCCTTGCCAGCCGCCGCGCATCGCGCGATGCTCAGAATTTCACCGGGTCCATGATGGCGTCCAGGTTCAGGCCGTCGCACAGTTCCAGGAAGTCGTCGCGCAGCGCGGCCAGGTGCAGCTCCGCCGGGATGCCGATGGTGATCTGCGCCTGGAACATCTCCGCCCCGGTCTGCAGCGCCTGGTAGCGCATCGAGGAAAGCTGCTCCACGCGGATGTCGTGGTGGCTGAAGAACTCCACGATCTTGACCAGGATGCCGGGGCGGTCGGCCGCCACCACCTCCACCAGGTACGGCAGCAGGTGGCCGCTGGGCTCGCGCGGGCCGGTGCGGTAGTGCTGCAGGTGCAGCTCCGGGTCGCGGCCGAGCTTGGCGAGCGCGGTCTCCAGCTTGGCCACCGCGTCCCAGGAGCCGCTCGCCAGCAGCATCAGCGAGGCGTCGTTGCCGATCGTCGAGACGCGCGCGTCGGCCAGGTTGCAGCCCGCGTCGGCGATGCGCTTGGCCAGGCCCAGCAGCGGGGCCCGCGAGGCCGGGGTCAGCGTATGGATCAGCAACTGGTGGTCGTTGCCGGCACGCGAAGGGGGACGGTTCAAGGGAAGCCTGCCTGCTGTATGCGGATGCTTGCGGCGCCAGGGCGGGCCGCGAAGGGCTCCGGCCAGCTTACTTGCCCGTCGCGCGAGGCCGCAAGTAACATCCGGAGTTCGGATTTCGGCGGAATCTTGCCTTGGACATTCGCGGAAGCATCTGCGCGCTGGCCACCCCGTTCACGGCGGACGGCGCGCTCGACCTGGAGGCTTTCGGCCGGCTGGTCGACCACCAGCTCGCCGGCGGCACGCAGGCGGTGGTCGTGGCCGGTTCCACCGGCGAGGCGCACATGCTCGAACACGACGAGTACGAGCGCCTGCTCGCCTTCGCGCTGGAGCGCGTGGCCGGGCGCGTGCCGGTGATCGCCGGCACCGGCGAGGCCGGCACCGCCAAGACCGTCGCGCTGACCCGCCGCGCCAGGGCGCTGGGCGCCGACGCCGCGCTGGTGGTGGCGCCGTACTACGTGCGGCCGACCCAGGAGGGCCTGCGCCGGCACTTCCTCGAGGTGGCCGAGCGCGGCGGCCTGCCGGTGATCCTCTACAACGTGCCCGCGCGCACCGCCTGCGACCTGCTGCCGGAGACCACGGCGGCGCTGCGCGAGCACCCGGCCATCGTCGGCATCAAGGAGGCGCGCGCCGACGCCGAGCGCATCCGCGCCACCGCGGAACTTGCGCGCCCGGATTTCGTCTATCTGTCCGGCGACGACGGCACCGCCGGGCAGGCCATGCTGGCCGGCGCGGCGGGCACCGTCTCGGTGGTGGCCAACCTCGTGCCGCAGGCGTTCCGCGCGCTGTGCGACGCGGCCACCGCCGGCGACGCCGCCGGCACGGCGCGCCGCCACGCCGCGCTCGAACCGCTGGTGCAGGCGCTCAACTGCGCGCCGAATCCGATCGCGGTGAAGGCGGGCCTGCCGCTGCTGGGGCTGGGCACGGCGACCCCGCGCCTGCCGCTGGTGGCGCTGGAGGACCCGGCGGCGCTGGCGCGGCTGCGCGAGGCGCTGGCGACTCTGGCATCCTTGGCGCGGGCCGCATAGCCGCCATCCTTCGTTCCTGCACACGCACGATCCACTCACGGAATCCGCTTACATGAAGAAAACCTCGCTCGTCGTCGCCCTGCCGGCCCTGGCCATCGCGGGCCTGCTGCTCTCGGGCTGCGGCATGTTCCGCTCGACGAAGGCTTGGGAAACCGCCAAGCAGGAGTCGCCGCTGGAAATCCCGCCGGGCCTCGACACGCCGTCCGCCAGCGAGGCGCTGGTGATCCCGCCGCCGGGCGCCAACCAGCCGACCGCCAACGGCGCCACCTCGCGCTTCGGCGCGAACGGCGGCACCATCACCGACGGCTTCGTGCTGAACGACACGGTGGACAACGCCTACCGCCGCGTCGGCGAGGCGCTGGAAGGCGGCACGCTCGGCCAGGTGCTGTCGCACGACGATGCCGCCCACAGCTACGTCCTGAGCGTGACCGCCTCGCCGGTGCCGCGCGAGAGGCCGGGTTTCTTCGGCCGCATGTTCGGCCACAAGAGCGAGGACGCCGGCGACGCGCCCGACGCCAAGCCGCACCAGGTGCAGCTCACCGTCAGCAGCAGCGGCAGCAGCGCCAGCGAGGTCCGCGCGCAGGGCAACGTCGGCGCGGTGGCGCGCCTGATCGACGGCCTGCGCGGCCGCCTGGGCGTCGGCTACAAGTAGGGCGCTTCGCCATGCGCATGCGAAAAAGCCGCCCGGTGGGCGGCTTTTTTTTCATGAGAGGCGAGGTACGGCTTGCGTGCGGGAGAAAGGCCGTCCCGGCCCGATGCCTTGTCGCTGTCGCGGCCGGAGACCGCTCCCACACGATTTGCGGGATCGCGGGAGGCCGCCTCAGCGCTGCAGGTATTCGAGCTTGTTGGGCTGGCCTTCCCAGTCCTTGGCGTCGGGCAGGGCGTCCTTGCGCTCGGTGATCACCGGCCAGGCCTTGGCCAGCTCGGCGTTGAGCGCGACGAAGTTCTCCTGGCCGGCCGGCACGTCGTCTTCCGGGTAGATCGCGTTGATCGGGCACTCCGGCTCGCACAGGGTGCAGTCGATGCACTCGTCCGGATCGATCACCAGGAAGTTGGGGCCTTCATGGAAGGCGTCGACCGGGCACACCTCGACGCAGTCGGTGTACTTGCACTTGATGCAGTTGTCGGTGACGACGAAGGTCATTGGAACGTGTCTTCTCGGTAACGCCGCCTAGTATGACCGCAACCGGGCTTTGGTGAGAAGTGGAACGCGCGCTCCGCGCACCGGCATGCAGTCGCGTCGCGCTTTTCCGGTGGCGCTGTTCGCGGGCGGTTTCGTGCAGGCATCAGCTGCGCGCGACCATCAGCCACGCGGCCGTCGGCATGCGCATACGCATACGCGATACGAGGCAAGCACCCGGCCACCCGGAAACAGAAAAAAACAAGGATCCCGGCCCACCCGGCCCGGAGTATGCTTTTCTTGAAAAGTGCGGCCATGGATGGCCGCTTCTGGCGCCAGGGCGAAGCGTAGCGTGCAAAAACTGCTACCCGCTCGAGCTTGCCGCGATCACGGACGATCGCAAAAGCGACCTCCATGGATGGCCGCTTCTGGCGCCAGGGCGAAGCGCAGCATGCAAAAACTGCTACCGGCCCCGAGCTTGCCGCGATCACGGACGATCGCAAAAAGAAATGGCGCTCCCTACGAGGTTCGAACTCGTGTTCCCGCCTTGAGAGGGCGGTGTCCTGGGCCACTAGACGAAGGGAGCGTTGTCCGGCGAGGCGCGCTAGTATAGCGGAATTGTTTCGCCCGGCAATGCCCGGGAGCGAAGCTTCCCGCTTCGCGTTCCGGCATGGCGACGGCCCGCACGGGCACGGCGCCGCGCCGTGCGGTGGACCACGGCCAAGGGCGCGGCGCGCCCGTGAAGGATTCCGGACGCTTGAACCAGGAAGCCAGTACAGAGGCGAAACCCGTGTTGCGCATCATCCCGCGCGAGCAGCACGTCATCTCCCGCAAGAACATCAGCAAGGCCGCGCTGCGCGTGCTCTACCGCCTGCACGAGGCCGGCTACGACGCCTTCCTGGTCGGCGGCGCGGTGCGCGACCTGCTGCTGGGCGGGCATCCCAAGGACTTCGACGTCGCCACCAACGCGACGCCGGAGGAGGTGAAGAAGCTGTTCCGCAACTGCCGGCTGATCGGCCGGCGCTTCCGCCTCGCGCACGTGGTCTACGGCGACGAGATCGTCGAGGTGGCCACCTTCCGCGGCACCGGCGAGGAAGGCGGCGAGGGCGACGGCGACCGCCACATCGTGGACGGGCGCATCGTGCGCGACAACGTGTGGGGCACCATCGAGGAGGACGCGCTGCGCCGCGACTTCCGCGTCAACGCGATGTACTACGACATCGGCGACTTCTCCGTGCGCGACTACGTCGGCGGCATGCAGGACGTCGAGAACAAGGTGCTGCACCTGATCGGCGACCCGGCCACGCGCTACCGCGAGGACCCGGTGCGCATGCTGCGCGCGGTGCGGCTGGCGGCCAAGCTCGGCTTCCGCATCGACGCGAAGGCGGCCGCGCCGTTCGAGGAGCTGGGGCCGCTGCTGGCCGAGGCCTCGCCGGCGCGGCTGTTCGACGAGTCGCTGAAGATGTTCCTGGCCGGCCACGGCCTGGAGAGCTTCCGCCTGCTGGAGCAGACCGGGCTGCTCGGGTTCATGTTTCCCGCCGTGGCGCGCGCGCTCAAGCGCGGCGACGAGGCGCTGCGCGCCCTGATCGAGCAGGGGCTGTCCAACACCGACGCGCGCGTGGCCGAGGGCAAGTCGGTCACGCCGGCGTTCCTGTTCGCGGTGCTGCTGTGGGGCGAGGTGCGCGACCTGGCGCACGCCTGGATGGCCAAGGGCCTGGACGGCAACGAGGCGTGGGCGCGCGCCGCCGCGCACGTGGTGGGCGAGCAGTGCCAGCGCGTGGCGATCCCGCGCCGCTTCACCCTCACCATGGAGGAGATCTGGTCGCTGCAGCCGCGCTTCGAGCAGATCCAGCGCAAGAAGGTGTTCCGCCTGATGGCGCACCCGCGCTTCCGCGCCGCCTTCGACTTCCTGCTGCTGCGCGCCGCCGAGTCGCCCGCGGTGCGCGAGCTGGGCCGGTGGTGGGAGCACGCCCAGCAGCTGCCGCACGAGGTGCTGGCGGCGGCGCTGCCGGCCAGCGGCGGCCACGCGGGGGAACCCGCCGCGGCGGCGGCAGGCCCGGGCGCCGCGCGCAAGCGGCGGCGCCGCCGCCGTCCCGGCGGCAAGCCTTCCGCATGACGCTGGCCTACGTCGCGCTGGGCGGCAACCTGGGCGAGCCGCGCCGCCAGCTGGAGGACGCGCTGGCGGCGCTGGCGCGGCTGCCGTCCACGCGGCTGCTCGCGCGCTCGCGCTTCTACCGCACGCCGCCGTGGGGCGTGACCGCGCAGCCGCCGTTCCTCAACGCCGCCGCGGAACTCGACACCGCGCTGTCGCCGCACGCGCTGCTCGACGCCCTGCTCGACATCGAGCGCCGGGCCGGCCGCACGCGCGACGGCGGGCGCTGGGGGCCACGCACGTTGGACCTGGACCTCCTGCACATGGACGGCGTGGCGATGCACGACGGGCGCCTGACCCTGCCGCACCCGCGCATCGCCGGCCGCGCCTTCGTGCTGCTGCCGCTGGCCGAGCTGGCGCCGCGGCTGGAGCTGCCGGGGCAGGGACGGGTGGACGCGCTGCTGGCCGCCGCCGACGCCGCCGGCTGCGAGCCGCTGCTTGAGCCGGCGCATCCGGGGGCCGGATAATCGGCCTTCGCATCATCGAGGAAACGCCGTGTACGTGGACAACGCCAGCGCTCCCGCCCGCAAGCCGGTCACCGTGCCGGGGCTGCGCGCGATGAAGGCCGAAGGGCGCAGGATCGTGATGCTCACCGCCTACGACGCCAGCTTCGCCGCGCAGCTGGAGGCGGCCGGCGTGGACGTGGCGCTGGTCGGCGATTCGCTCGGCATGGTGGTGCAGGGACACAGGAGCACGCTGCCGGTGACGCTGGACCAGATGGTCTACCACACCGCCGCGGTGGCGCGTGGCCTGTCCGCCACGCTGCTGGTGGCCGACCTGCCGTTCATGGCCGATCGCGGCGTGTCCCATGCGCTGGAGGCCGGCGCGCGGCTGCTCGGCGAGGGCGGCGCGGCGATGGTGAAGATCGAGGGCGCCGCGGCGCACGTCCTGCAGGCGATCGAGGCGCTCGCCGCGCGCGCGGTGCCGGTGTGCGCGCACCTGGGTCTCACCCCGCAGTCGGTGCACAAGTTCGGCGGCTTCCGCATCCAGGGCCGCGCGCAGGACGCCGCGGACCGCGTGGTGGAGCAGGCGCTGGCGGTGCAGGCCGCGGGCGCCGACCTGCTGGTGCTGGAAGGCGTGCCCACCGCGCTGGGCGAGCGCGTCACCCGCGCGGTGGAGATCCCGGTGGTCGGCATCGGCGCGGGACCGCACTGCGACGGCCAGGTGCTGGTCTGCTACGACATGCTGGGCATCACGCCGGGCAAGCGGCCCAAGTTCAGCAAGGATTTCCTCGCCGGGCGCGGCTCCGTCGCCGCGGCGATCGCCGCCTACGCCGACGAGGTGCGCAGCGGCGCGTTCCCGGCCCCCGAACACGGCTTCAACTAGACGAGCGATTCCATGCAGACAGTGCAAGACGCCGCGGGGCTGCGCGCGGCGATCCGCGGGTGGCGCGCGCAGGGCCAGACGGTGAGCCTGGTGCCCACCATGGGCAACCTGCACGCCGGCCACTACTCGCTGATCCGGCTGGCGCGCGCGCGCGCCGAGCGCGTGGTGGCCAGCGTGTTCGTCAACCCCACCCAGTTCGGGCCGAACGAGGACTTCGAGCGCTACCCGCGCACGCTGGCGCAGGACCAGGCCGGGCTGGCCGAGCACGGCTGCGACCTGCTGTTCGCGCCGGACGTGGCGACGATGTACCCGTACGGCCCGCAGCACGGCGTCAGCATCCACGTGCCGCAGATCACCGACGTGCTGGAGGGCGCGCACCGCCCGGGCCACTTCGACGGCGTGGCCACGGTGGTGTGCAAGCTGTTCAACCTGGTGCAGCCGGACATCGCGGTGTTCGGCCAGAAGGACTACCAGCAGCTGAAGGTGATCGAGCGCATGGTGCGCGACCTGGCGCTGCCGGTGAAGGTGCTCGCCGCGCCGACCCAGCGCGCCGACGACGGCCTGGCGCTGAGCTCGCGCAACCAGTACCTCTCCGCGGAGGAGCGCGCCCTGGCGCCGGCGATCCACGAGACGCTGCAGCAGATGCGCGAGCTGGTGGCGAACAAGGGCCACGCCTGGCGGGTGGTGGAGCAGGCGGCCTTCTCCAAGCTGGAGCGCGCGGGCTTCGTGCCCGACTACGCGGCCATCCGCCGCGCCGAGGACCTGTCCGAGCCCGGCCCGGACGAGCGCGCGGGCCTGGTGGCGCTGATCGCCGCGCGGCTGGGCGGCACCCGGCTGATCGACAACTTGCCGTTCGACTGAACCGCCCCCATCTGCCTTCCAGGGCCGCGTTGTTGCGGCGCAATGCCGCGCGGTCCGATAATGACGGGCTAGGCAGGCCGTCCCTGCGGGAAGTGGAAGTCATGCACCTGAACATGCTCAAGGCGAAGATCCATCGCGCCACCGTCACCCAGGCGGAGCTGCACTACGAGGGCTCGATCGCCATCGACGGCCTGCTGCTGGACGCCGCGGGCATCCGCGAGTACGAGCAGATCCACGCCTGGGACATCAACAACGGCCAGCGCTTCGTCACCTACGCGCTGCGCGCCGAGGAAGGCTCCGGGATCGTCTCGGTGAACGGCAGCGCCGCGCGCAGCGTGCAGGTGGGCGACCTGGTCATCGTCGCCGCCTTCGCGCAGCTCGACGAGGCGGAGCTGGCCAAGTTCCAGCCCACCCTGGTGTACGTGGACGCGGCCAACCGCATCACCCACACCAACCGCTCCATCCCCAAGCAGATGGCCGCGGCCTGAGGCGTCCGCGCCGCCGCCGCGCCGGTTGGATTCCGCCGGCGCTGCGATAAGATCGGGCATTCGACCGCCGACCGCCGGGTGCCCATGACCGCCGATCCCCGTTCCCTGTTCGCCGACCACGCGCAGCGCCTGGCCGGCACCACGCTGCGCGAACTGCTCGCGGACCCGTCGCGCAACGCGCGCCTGCGCCAGCGCCTCGGGCCGATCCTGCTCGACCTCGGCCGGCAGAAGCTGGACCTGGCGGCGCTCGACGCGCTGGGCGCCCACGTCGAGGCCGGGGACTGGCAGCGCGCGCGCGACGCGATGTTCGCCGGCGCGCCGATCAACGCCTCCGAGCAGCGCGCGGTGCTGCACACGGCACTGCGCGCCGAGGGTTCGAGCCTGCCCTCGCCGGCGCCGGCCGAGGTGCTCCACGAGATCGGCGAGGTGCTGGCGCGGATGGAGGAGCTGGCGAACGCGCTCGGTCAGGGCGAGGGCGGCCGGCTCGGGCTCGCCGACGGCATCACCGACGTGGTCAACATCGGCATCGGCGGCTCCGACCTCGGGCCGCGGCTGGCGGTGCGCGCGCTGACCCCGTTCCACGCCGGCCGGCTGCGCAGCCACTTCCTCACCAACGTGGACGGGCAGGCCGCGTACGAGCTGATGCGCGCGCTCGACCCGAAGCGCACGCTGGTGGTGATGGTTTCCAAGACCTTCACCACCCAGGAAACCCTGCTCAACGGCAACGTGCTGCGCGAATGGGTCGCCGCGGCCTACGCGGGCGACGAGCGCCAGGCGGTGGCGCGCCACTTCGTGGCGGTCAGCGCGAACGTCGGCGCGGCCGCCGCCTGGGGCATCCCGGCCGCGCACGTCTACCCGATGTGGGACTTCGTCGGCGGCCGCTTCTCGCTGTGGTCGGCGGTGGGGCTGTCGCTGGCGCTGGCCGTCGGCATGGACCACTTCCGCGCCATGCTCGCCGGCGCGGCGCAGGTGGACGACCACTTCCGCACCGCGCCGTGGCAGCGCAACCTGCCGGTGCTGCTGGCGCTGGTCGAGTTCTGGAACCGCAACGTGCAGGGCCGCGCCAGCCGCGCGGTGGTACCCTACGCCGACCTGCTTTCCGACCTGACCGCCTACCTGCAGCAGCTGGAGATGGAGAGCCTGGGCAAGCGGGTCACGCCGCAGGGCGAGCCGGTGGCGCAGGCCACCGTGCCGGTGGTGTGGGGCAGCGTGGGCACCAACGCGCAGCACGCCTACTTCCAGGCGCTGCACCAGGGCACCGACGTGGTGCCGCTGGAGTTCATCGGCGTGGCGCGGCCGGCGCATCCGCTCAGGGCCAACCACGACGCGCTGCTGTCCAACCTGCTGGCGCAGGCGGCGGCGCTGGCGCTGGGCAAGACCTTCGAGGAGGCGCTGGCCGAGTCCGGCGGCGACCCCGTGCTGGCCGCGCAGCGCACCTTCCCCGGCGACCGGCCGAGCACGGTGATCCTGCTCGACGCGCTCACGCCGGCGAGCTTCGGCGCGCTGGTCGCGCTGTACGAGCACAAGGTGTTCATGCTCGGCCACCTGTGGGGCATCAACGCCTTCGACCAGTGGGGCGTGGAGCTGGGCAAGTCGATCGCGCGGCAGATCCTGCCGGCGCTGGCCGACGGCGACGCGGCGGCGCTGGACCCGGCCACCCGCGCGCTGGTGGCGGAGATCCGCGAGCGGCGCGAAGTGGCGGGCTGAGCGGGCGCTTCCCGATCCGGACGCGCGCACTTCGCGGTGCGCCACCCATTTCCCTCACCGTCATTCCGGCGAAAGCCGGAATCCAGTCTCAATCATGTTGTGCGAAGCACTCGAAACAGGTGTTGCCGCGCTTCGCGGGACGCACTCGACTGGATTCCGGCTTCCGCCGGAATGACAGGCAAGGGCGGCGCCGTGCCCGAACCGGAACGACTCAGCCGCCCTGCCGCGCCAGCGCCCACGCCACGTGCTCGCGCACGACTGCCGAGGGATGCCCGCTGCGCGCCCGCAGCGCCGCGCGCACCGCGTCCGAGCGCGGCGCGTTGCCCAGTGCCACCGCGATGTTGCGCAGCCAGCCCTCGTAGCCGGCGCGGCGGATCGCCATGCCCTCGGTGCGCCGGAGGAACTCCTCCTCGCTCCAGCCGAACAGCTCCACCAGCTTCGCCCCGTCCAGGCGGTGCCGCGGCGCGAAGTCCGGCTCGGCGGCTTCCTGCGCGAACTTGTTCCACGGGCAGACCAGCTGGCAGTCGTCGCAGCCGAAGATGCGGTTGCCGATCGGCGCGCGCAGTTCCTCCGGGATCGAGCCCTTCAGTTCGATGGTGAGGTAGGAGATGCAGCGCCGCGCGTCCAGCCGGTAGGGCGCGACGATCGCCCGCGTGGGGCAGACGTCGAGGCAGCGCCGGCAGCTGCCGCAGTGCGCCGTCGCCGGTTCGTCCACCGGCAGCGGCAGGTCGGTGTACAGCTCGCCGAGGAAGAAGTACGAGCCGGCGCGGCGGTTGATCAGCACGGTGTGCTTGCCGATCCAGCCCAGCCCGGCGTTGCGCGCCAGCGCCTTCTCCAGCACCGGCGCGGAATCGACGTAGGCGCGGAAGCCGAACTCGCCGACCGCCGCGCGGATGCGCTCGGCCAGCTTCTGCAGGCGGTGGCGCATCAGCTTGTGGTAGTCGCGGCCCAGTGCATAGCGCGCCACGTAGCCGGCCTCGGCGTCGCCCAGCACCTCCCAGGCGTTGCGCGTGCCCGGCGGCACGTAGTCCATGCGCACCGAGATCACCCGCCGCGTGCCCGGCTCCAGCTCCGCCGGCCGGCTGCGCTTGCGGCCGTGGCGGGCCATGTACGCCATCTCGCCGTGCAGGCCGTCGCCGAGCCAGCGCTCCAGGTGGCGCTCGTCCTCGCCCAGGTCGACGCCGCTGATGCCGGCCTCGGCGAAGCCGAGCTCGCGCGCCCAGCGCTTGATGTCGCGGGCGAGGGCGGCGTAGTCGGGGGCGGCGACGGTCATGCGCGCATTGTAGATGCCGCCGGCGCATGCGCCGTCCCTATAATCGGCCGATGACCGCGAACACGCAGGGACTGGCCCTCCACACCGTCGAGCAGGCGCGCGCGCTGGACCGGCGCGCCATCGACGGGCTCGGCATCGCCGGCTTCGAGCTGATGCGCCGCGCCGCGGCGGCGGCGCTGGCCGCGCTGCGCCGGCGCTGGCCGCAGGCGCAGCGGCTCCTGGTCTGCTGCGGCCCCGGCAACAACGGCGGCGACGGCTACCTGCTCGCCGCGCTGGCGCGCGAGGACGGCCTGCGCGTCGAGGTGGTGGAGCTGTCCGCCGCGGCGCGCGGCGACGCCGCGCTGGCGCGCGAGGCGTGCGTGCGCGCCGGCGTGGCGCCGCGCCAATGGGAGGACGACGGGACGCTGCCCCACGCCGACGTGGTGGTGGACGCGCTCTACGGCACCGGCCTGCGCCGCGCGCCGGAAGGCGCGGCGGCGGCGCTGGTCGCGCGGATCAACGCGGCGGGCGCGCCGGTGCTCGCGGTCGACGTGCCCTCCGGCGTCGACGCCGACACCGGCCGGGTGCCCGGCGTCGCGGTGCGCGCGGACGTCACGGTGACCTTCATCGTCGCCAAGCGCGGCCTGTACACCGGCGGCGCGCCCGCGCACACCGGCGTGGTCGAGCTCGACGCGCTCGGGCTGCCGGCCGCGCTGTTCCGGGACGCGCCGCCCGACGCGCGGCTGCTGGCCGCGCAGGCGCTGCCGCCGCGCGCGCGCGACGCGCACAAGGGCGACAACGGCCACGTGCTGGCGATCGGCGGCGACCGCGGCACCGCCGGCGCGATCCGCCTGTGCGGCGAGGCGGCGCTGCGCGCCGGCGCCGGCCTGGTCAGCGTGGCGACGCAGGCCGAGCACATCGCCGCGCTGAACGCCGCGCGCCCGGAGCTGATGGCGCACGCGGTGAACGGCCCGCAGGCGCTGCAGCCGCTGCTCGCGCGCGCCGGCGTGCTGGCGCTGGGGCCGGGCCTGGGGCAGGGCGCCTGGGGCCACGCGCTGTGGCTGGCCGCGCTGGACAGCGGCAAGCCGCTGGTGCTCGACGCCGACGGCCTCAACCTGCTGGCGCGCGATCCGCGCCGCTTCGCGCAGCCGGCCGTGCTGACCCCGCATCCGGGCGAGGCCGCGCGCCTGCTCGGCGCGACCGTGGCGCAGGTGCAGGCCGACCGCTTCGCCGCCGCGCGCGCGCTGGCCGCGCGCTACGGCGCGGTGGCGGTGCTGAAGGGCGCGGGCAGCCTGGTCGCCGAGCCGGATGGACGTCTGGACGTCTGTCCGTGGGGCAACCCCGGCATGGCCTCCGGCGGCATGGGCGACCTGCTCACCGGCATCGTCGCCGCCCTGCTGGCGCAGGGCTGCTCCGCACCGGAGGCGGCGCGCCTGGGCGTGGGGCTGCACGCGCGCGCCGGCGACCTGGCCGTGCGCGGCGAGGGCGAGCGCGGCCTGCTGGCCAGCGACCTGCTGGCGCCGCTGCGCCGCCTGCTCAACGGGATCGCGGCATGAGCGCGCGGCAGGTCGAACTGCCCGACGAGCAGGCCACCGGGGCGCTGGCGCAGGCGCTGGCCGCGGCGCTGGACGGCGGCCTGGTGATCCTGCTGCACGGCGAGCTGGGCGCGGGCAAGACCAGTTTCGCCCGCGCGCTGCTGCGCGCGCTGGGCGTGGGCGAGCGGATCAAGAGCCCGACCTACAGCCTGGTCGAGTCCTACCGCCTGCCGGGCGGCACGGCCTGGCACCTGGACCTCTACCGCATCGCCGACCCGGCCGAGCTGGAATGGCTGGGCCTGGACGCGCTGGCCGACCCGTCCGCGCTGGTGCTGGTGGAATGGCCCGAGCGCGGCGAGGGTGCGCTGCCGCCGCCGGACCTGCGCATCCGCCTGGACTACGCCGGCGGCGGCCGCCGCGCCGAGCTCGAGGCCGCCAGCCCGCGCGGCGCGCGGCTGCTGGGGCGGCTGGGCTGAGGGCGCCCCTCGCGGCCGCCGCGCCGCGCGGCCGAACGTAAGTGACGGCTCCGTATGGAAAAAATGCGGCCGGTCCATGGCCGAAAGTCCGCTTGCCGTCGAAGCGCTTGCGAGCGATAGCTTGATAGCCTCTGACGAATACCCTGCAGGTTATGGATATTCAAGGGAAAAGTGCTTGCAATCCCAAGGGCGCTGGGGTTCAATGCGGCGCCATGGGCGGATCGCTGACACGGTGGGGCATCCTGGGACTCGCGGCGCTGGCGGCGGCCACGCCGCTGCGCGCGCCGCAGGCGGCCGAGGTCAAGGCCGCGCGGGTCTGGGCCGGCCCGGAATACACCCGCGTCGTGTTCGACCTGTCCGGCCCGCTGGACTACAAGCTGAGCCGCCAGGGCGACCGCGTCGTGCTCGAACTGGCGTCCAGCCGGCTGGCCGGCGCCTTCGGCGCGCCGGCGGCGACCGGGTTGTTCAAGGGCCTGAGCAGCGCCCGCGCCGGCGGCGCGCTGCGCCTGGCGGCCCAGGCCGCGCCCGACAGCCGCCCCAGGAGCTTCCTGCTCAAGCCGGCCGGCGACTACGGCTACCGGCTGGTGCTGGACCTGTACCCCGGCAAGGCCTCCGCGCCGCCGCCGGCGCGGGCCGCCGGAAGCGCGGCGGCCACGGCCGACGCCAGCGCCCCCGACGCGGTGAAGGACGATCCGGCGCCGGTGATGGCGGCCCTGCGCAGCGCGCGCAACGGCACGCTGACCACGCGCCAGGCCGCGCTGCTGCTGAAGGGCGACCGCAAGGTGGTGGTGGCGATCGACGCCGGCCACGGCGGCGAGGACCCCGGCGCGCACGGCCCCGGCGGCACGCTGGAGAAGAACGTCACCCTGGCGGTGGCGCGCGCGCTGGCCGCCGAGATCAACAAGCAGCCCGGCATGCAGGCCGTGCTGACCCGCGACGGCGACTACTTCATCCCGCTCAAGCGGCGCTACCAGATCGCCCGCGAGAAGAACGCGGACATGTTCGTGTCGATCCACGCCGACGCCTTCACCAGCGGCGACGCGCGCGGCTCGTCGGTATGGGTGCTGTCGCCGCGCGGCAAGACCTCGGAGGCGGCGCGCTGGCTGGCCGACCGCGAGAACAGCGCGGACCTGATCGGCGGCGTGTCGCTGGACGACAAGGACGACAGCCTCGCCGCCGTGCTGCTGGACATGCAGCAGGGCTACGCGATGCAGGCCAGCGAGGCGATCGCCGGCAACGTGCTGCGCGCGCTGGGCCAGCTCGGCCCCACCCACCGCGGCTACGTGGAGCGCGCCAACTTCGTGGTGCTGCGCTCGCCCGACGTGCCCTCGATCCTGGTCGAGACGGCGTTCATCAGCAATCCGGCGGAGGAGCGCAAGCTGCGCGACCCCGCGCACCAGAGGGAGCTGGCGCAGGCGGTGATGGGCGGCGTGCGCAGCTATTTCGAGTCCACGCCGCCGCCGGGCACCTGGTTCGCCGCGCAGGCGGCGCGCCGCAGCGGCCTGCTGGCCGTCGCCGACGCGGCGCGCGACGACGACCGCGCCGCGCCGGCCGGCACGGCGCCGGACAGGCCGTCGAGGCCGGCCAGGCAGACCGGCGCGGTCGCCTCGGCGTCCGCCGCTTCCCGCGCCGACGACGGCGTGCGCGACCTGCACCGCGTCGGCCGGGGCGAGAGCCTGCGCAGCATCGCGCGGCAGTACGGCGTGAGCGTCGGCGCGCTGAAGAACGCCAACAACATGCAGAACGACACCGTGCGCGTGGGCGCGGTGCTGGCCATCCCGGCCGGCTAGCATCAAGGTTCCGTTCCGGCCGGCCCCTCGTCTGCCTGCCGGCGCCTTCTCCCGGAGGGAGAAGGGTTCACTGGCAAACGCATCGCCCCTGGCACCCCTCTCTCCTCGGGAGAGGGGTGAGGGTGCGATCCGGCGCGCTTCCGGCCCTTTGCGCACCTTTTGCGCCGCCCGGTCCGAACGACGCCTCGCTTTCGCCGCCCGCCGCCCTCGCTTAAGCTTCGCGGATGCCTGCCATCCGCGTGCTCCCTCCCGACCTCGTCAACCAGATCGCCGCCGGCGAAGTGATCGAGCGGCCATCCTCGGTGGTGAAGGAGCTGGTGGAGAACAGCCTGGACGCCGGCGCCGGCCGCATCGAGGTGGACATCGAGCAGGGCGGCGCGCGGCTGATCCGCGTGCGCGACGACGGCGGCGGCATCCCGCCCGAGCAGCTGCCGCTGGCGGTGGCCTCGCACGCCACCAGCAAGATCGGCAGCTTCGACGACCTGGAGCGCGTGGCCAGCATGGGCTTCCGCGGCGAGGCGCTGGCCTCGGTG